>RCMY010000029.1_pt1 | contig 120653 bp, 121 predicted proteins | sample 2041341 | NCBI WGS metagenome assembly RCMY01 (sample SAMN09708234, study PRJNA481090) | Marine sediment metagenome, whole genome shotgun sequencing project. | reverse complement strand
TATATTTTGCAGTAAAACCTTTTGTTAATTTATTTTTATGTTCATACACTCTACGTTCTAAATTATTGGTAATGCCTGTATATAGGACCTTATCATTCCAATTACTCATCATATATACATAATACAAATCATCACCCCTTAAGATTCCTCGCTATGCTCGGAATAACAAGATCTCTAGCTGCACACAAAACTACAAATGTATCAACTATCTAGTCATTCTTCTCTTTTCTATTAATCAAATGATACCTTTATTCCTGGCAAGATTTGTTAAGCATAATTTTCATAGCATACTTTCTTTTGATTTTATTCTTGATTATTTCTATTTCTAATCATAATAAGTCTTAATAATTGTGCTATCCCACTTGCCATAGCTGCTATATAAGTTAAAGCTGCAGCTTGAAGTACCTTCTTTGATCCCTTGATTTCATTTTCGACTACAAAACCATTAGTATCAAGTAGTTCCAAAGCTCTACTACTTGCATTAAACTCTACTGGAAGTGTAATGATTTGAAATAAAACTGCTGTTCCAAAAAGTAATATTCCTATATTCATAAGGCTACCTAAACTAGGAATAAGTAATCCTATCATCATAAATGGCCAAGCGGCAGAAGAGCCAAATCTAGCTATAGGAAAAACTATATTTCTTAAAGATAATGGAATATATCCATTAGCATGCTGAATAGCATGTCCTACCTCATGAGCAGCTACACTTACTGCAGCTACAGAATGTCCTTCATATACTTCTTGGGATAGTCTCAAAATTTGTTTTGTTGGATCATAATGATCACTTAACTTACCTCTTGAAAGTTCAATTGGTATATTTTGCAAACCATGTTGATCTAATAATCTCCTTGCAACTTGAACTCCTGTATATCCCTTTTGTGTCGGTACTCTCAAATATTTAGCAAAATTTGATTGTACTTTGCTTTGGGCATATATGGTTAAAATAACTGCTGGAATTAATATAATCATGGTTGGATCAAATCTAAAATAACTAAAAGGATAAAACATTTTCCTCACTCCTTAATTTAAAGTTTTTAGTAATCTAGTTCCTTTAATACGTTTTTAAACTGAATAGTAAACATTATACTTGTTATTGTAACAGCAATAATATCTGCTACTGGCTCTGCTAAAAATACTGCATCTACCTTGTTTTCTAAAAACAAAGGTAATATATATATAAGTGGAATTAAAAGAATTATCTTACGTAAAATAGCTAGAAATACAGATGTCTTTGCATTTCCTAAGGCTATAAAAGTCTGCTGACAGCTAATTTGAATTCCAAATAATAGAGAAGCAGCCATGTAAATTCTCATTGCTTTAATAGAAATACTAATTAACTCAGCATCTTTAGTAAAAATTTTGGCAAATATTTGTGGAGATAACATTGCAATTGCCCATAATCCTATTGAATAAGTTAGAGATGCTTTTAGTAACAATAAAAATGCTTCTTTAACCCTATCCCCTTTCCCTGCTCCATAGTTAAAGCTAATAATTGGTGTGGCTCCTTGGGTAAGCCCAACTAATGGAAGCATGGAAAATTGCATAACACTTGAAAGAATAGTCATGGCTCCAACTGCTAAATCTCCACCATATTTTAGTAAAGATGTATTAAATGATATGGCTAAAATACTTTCTGTTGATTGCATAATAAATGGTGCTAGTCCAAGGGCTATACAAGGTAATAATACTTTAAAATCTATCTTTAGATATTTTTTCTTGATTTTTAATAAAGTCTTATCTCCTATAAGAAATTTTATAACCCATAATGCAGAAACTCCCTGGGATATTATAGTTGCTAAAGCTGCACCTTTTACTCCCATATTAAACCCAAAAATAAATATTGGATCTAAGATAATATTTAATATTGCTCCAATTAGTACTGTAAACATACTTGTCTTTGCAAATCCTTGTGCTGTAATAAATGCATTTAGACCTAAAGAAAGTTGTACAAACAATGTTCCACAAGCATAAATTTTCAAATAATCCAATGCATATTTTATAGTATTTTCACTGGCTCCAAATGTCATTAACATTTTCTCTCCAAATATAAGCACTACAGCTGTTAATATCACTGAAATAAATACTAGTGCAGTAGTACAGTTTCCTAGTATTTTCTCGGCAGTATCTTTATCTCCTTTTCCCATCATAATTGAGGAACGTGGTGCACCTCCCATACTAACTAAAGCAGCAAATGCTGATATAACCATAATAATTGGCATTGTAACACCTACTGCAGTTAATGCAGTAGCTCCTACTTTAGGAATATGTCCTATGTACATTCTGTCCACCAAATTATACAAAAGATTAATAATCTGCGCTGTAATGGCAGGAATAGCCATACTAAATAGTAATTTACTTATACTTTTTGTTCCTAACTCACTTTGTTGTTTATTTTCCATCTCTTCTATCTTCCTCTCATTCTTCAAGTTCATCAATGATGTTTTCATACATTTTATTTAATACTGTTTCCATTACTTTATATTCTTCTTCAGATATATTGGAAGTAAGAATATCAAAAAACTGTTTTTGAACTTCATGTAACTTTTTTACAATTGGCATAGCCACTGGTTCAATTTTAAGATGAATACATCTTTTATCTAACTCATCTATATCATAGGATAGATATCCCCTTTTATATAAAGAATCTACTGACTTTGATATCATAGACTTTGACATAGCACGATATCTAGCTATATCACTTGCAGTATTAAGTGGGGCATTATTATGCAAAAATAGAAGTACATCTATTTCATTTTGGGTCAATTCTAATTCCTCTGATACTTGATAAAACATTTTTTCATACACCTTTTTTATCTTCCAACTAAATATTAAAAAAAGACTGTTTTTATTATTAACTATTTCACTTTTCACTTAAATTCACCTCTTTTTTAATATAGTTCAATATTGAACCATATTAACATACTTACTTCTCTTTTTCAATACAAATTCCACTAGTACTATGTCTATTATTAAATAAAAAACCTTGTAGCTCTGTATTTTTCATAAAGAACTCAACACTAGAATTTTCTTTACTTTTTGTTTAAGGCATAAAAAAAGCGAGTTCATTTGGTCCATGGTTGACCTAAACTTCGCCTCTTTACTTTCTATATTAAATTTTAGAATGATTTTCTTAATAATTAAATGGAATGGTCCTATTTCAATTATTAATATAATTAATTTTTCATCATATTTACTAAATATTATCCTATAATTACCAACTCTAAGTCTATAATTGCAATTATCACCTTGTAACCTTTTCACATCTCCAAATGGTAATTCATTTATTGCTTTTATTATTCTTAATTGATTATCCTTTCTTTGTGGACATGTTCTCACAAACAGAAAACCATTGAATGTCATCTACGCAGCCAATAGCTTAAACTATTGGTATTACTAAGTTCTACTGCTTTTCTAGCCTAACGATACTCTCAACGTGGCTCGACCGTATGTTTTTAATTACAACAAACGCACATTTTCAACCTATCGGTTCGGTAGATGCAGTCGACAAATTTTACCTGTTTGGTAGAAATGTTCTACAAATTGGAGTTTATTTGTTTCTCAACCTTCGCCTTTTTAAAAGCCAAGAAAAAATATAGGCTATAGCAGTAAAGAAAATAACAACAATTAATTGCATAGGTATTGATATTCTCCAAAATATAGAACTTTCAGGTACAGTTAATAAATCTGGCATAACCAATATGCTATATATTATTGACAACCCCGTAGAAATAATTGGAGAAATCCAGAGTGCTTTCCTTTTTAGAAAAAACATCAATAGAACTGATGCCACCGGAAAGGTAAAAAAAACTAAAACTTGCCACAAATCCATAAATACCTCCTGTGTATTAAAATCTTAACCAAATTGGAATTTACCGCCCGAATGTCGTATTTTCATATACTGTTATACCAAGAATCTTTATTTCAATCCCTGTATCGTAACCATCTACTCCTCTGAGCGCATGATAATCTGTTATGCTGTACAAGACTGCTTGATATTTAACAGTTCCACCGTCTTTATAGCGTAACGGAATTGGGAACAGCAAAATCAAAGCTATAATAATAATAATGGTGATTCTGATTATCTTTTTCTTCATCATCTTCTTACCTCAAATTCATGTTTATCTCTCTATGCCTAATGTATCGTAATACTCCTCAGAATACGGGATCGTTGAATAGTCAAAATCTGCTTGTATAATTTTCACATATTGATAAGCATTTGACTGGGCTTCAATTCCAAATTCCTTACGCAAGGTATTCAGTGCAGCATCTCGTGCTAGCCAATCATTTTCTTCTTCTGATTTCAGCATCTCTGAAAACTGTGCTTCGTCAATGTAGCAAATTTGCTCTAACGTACTGGCACCTTTGCAAAAAAGCACGAGTGATAAAAACTCCTGAAAGTTATGTGCAATAGGTTCAACATAGTGTTCATCGCAGGGCATAGGGCTAACGGCAAATACCATACTAGAGCTAATTGATGGAACAAAACAAAAATGTATCCCGTCAACACCTACCCAACCAATAACTTCTGCACCAACCGGGGTACAGAAATATGCCACATCACTACCGTTCCATCCTAAGCCTAGCGCATCCATTGATGATGAAAAAGCACGGAAACGATGAAATAGATCATTATTTGTCATTTTATTAACCTCACTAAATTTAGATTCCATAATGAATTATATATTTTTCATTTTCTCTTGCTTGATTAGCTAATCCTATCAAATGGGTATATTCCTTTTTATTTTGAGACAACATAATACTTATAAAGATATCCATTGATTTAGGCGGTATAAGTGTAATACCACAATAGGCAAGACCCCTTTCTTCTCTTTGCAGAGTATGCCAATAGCAATCTACCCCCTGCAAATTCACCATAATGGGTTCAATAAAATCATCATCAACTGCAATACAATTATATTTTTGAGGTTCATAAGTATCATAATGTTCGTAAAATGATGGTTCTTTTTGCATAATTCCAAACTCATGTTTAGGCATTGTCGGTACACCTCTTCAAATTCCTGCTAATTTATTACATTTAACTACTTTATTGATTTCGTCTCCACAGCTTATTATTTAAATTTATAGCATCATCTGTGATAACAATTTTTAGCTCAAAAGCATGTCTATATTTTTCATCTGCAAATTGGGGATCAATACTATAAAAAACAAAGTCTTCCTCACCTTTGCCAAGAATATCAAATACAAAAACATCAGTATCACCTTCTGCATAGCTATTTGATAATAAAACTATTTTTTCTCCTCTTAATCTGCTTTCATATCCATAAGGCTTATATTTATTGGAAGGTCTAGTGGCATAAACCGTTATTTGACCTGTTTCTTCTGAATATGATGCATTCAAGTATGTTACTTCCTTATTGCTGTTTTTATTTACGATTATTGAGATAATAATCAAAGTAGCAAAAAGCAAAATTAATACCCATAACTTTTTCTTCACGTTAATCACCTTTCTAATAATCCGTACTCTTACACAGGTAAATTATATTACTTAACCTTAAATTGGAATTTATCGTCTCCATAGTTCATTATTTAAATTAACCACCTCGTCTGTTATAACAATTCTAAGTTGCCTGGCAGCCTTCTATTTATCATTTGGGGCTTGATGATCAATACTATAAAAAGTTAACTCAACATTACCATTGCCGAGAATATCAAAAGTAAATGAATCTTTTCAACTCTTTATCTCTTCAGCATAGTGTTTGTCTACTTTTTTATAAAAGAATCTTTATTGAACACATAATGTTCTGGCTTGTTTGGCTCAAAGTACACTTCAAATAGCTTTTTATCTTTATCTTGCAAAATTACCGATTTTGCACCGATCGATTTATTAATATCAGAAACAACTACTTTCCCTTCTTTCAGCATGTATATTCTTGTTTCAGGAATTGTACCTGTTGTTGCTACAACTTCGTTCTTACCATCGCTGTCCAAGTCAATTTCAATTGTGCTTCCATCTACCTGAATAATCGCCTCTTCCAGTTTTTCCTCAACAAACCAATAAAATGCCTGTGCATAATTGGCACCCAATATTCCATAAATCTTTACAGCCTTCTTTCCAAATACCTGAATCTCTTCAATTCCCATTAAATCTTCTGGTGTGTTCACCATTGACACCTGACCTATATAATAAGATTTACCATTCAAATTAATTCCGCCTTTAAATTCACCATTTTCATTATCCTTAAATATAAAAGCGCTAAGTTCTTTATCGATAATTTTTTCTTCAATAATTCTAATATTATTCGATTGCAAACTTTTAATTTTTAAATTACCTATTTCAGAGAATTTTAATGGGTATGTATTATTTTCTTTTTCAAATAATATCCATTTATTTTTTAATAACACAACAAGGCCATCATCATAATAAGCGTATTTTGAACCTATTGAACCAAAGTTTGATTGCCCTTCTTCGTTTGGTTTTTTTGACTGGTCAACCGAAGAGCTGATTTCTCCAATAATTGCATTATTATTAATTTCAACAGACACATGTTTACCAGTATCTAGATATAACTTATTATTGACCATAATCATCGGCCTTCTATCGGATAGGCTTTGAGAAACCTCAGTATTAATAGACTCTAAATTTGAATACCCATATAATATTCCGCCATTATATTCAAGAGTAAAACCATCTTTAATAACATCAAAATATTCAATATCAATTCCAAAAGAAAATTTCGAATTAGGCCCATACCCCCTCTGTCCTACAACAACGTCTATTTTATTATTTTTCTTATCATATATATTAAATGCATTTGACGGATGATAAGTTGCGATAGTACCATCTTCATTAAAAGTACTATGATATAAAAATTCCCCACTATCATAATTAATAAATTGTCTTGCATCAAAATTGAAATAAATATCATTTCCTCGATGCATAACATTCTCTAACAAAATTTCTACTTTGCCCACTTCTCCTATCTCTTTATTCAAATTTATTACTTCATCTTCATTTTTTGGAATCCATGTTGGTTCTATATAGACTGTGAAAGAAATAGGTTTCTGAATTTCATAGATTGCATAACCATCTCTATTAATAATATTATTAAATATTGCCTCTTCACTTAATGGATTTGCGAGTAATGCAATTCCTACAATAATTACAGCTATAATTGATACGACGACAATCCAAAACCTTGGTTTTTTGTAATTTAACACGTTTTTAATCCTCCCTCTTACATTCCCCTCGCCAAATGCAAGAGGACTTCCATTAAAAATGTGTTTTCCGGTAGCAAGCGACAATAACGAATTAGCATAAGGCTTTTTAATATCTTCATTGCTCATCTGTTTCAGTACTCTTTCGTCACAGGATAGCTCCATATCCGTACTCATTAACATAAACGCAACCCACACAAGTGGATTAAACCAGTGGATGGACAGCGTCAAGAAAGCTAACACCTTAATAATGTGATCCTTTCGATGGATATGGGTCTGTTCATGCAGCAAAATATAGCTTCTTTCGGTGGCATTAAGTCCAACTGGTAAATATATCTTGGGGTTTATTAATCCAAGAACAAATGGCGTTTTCAAATTCTTAGCTTCGAAGATATTCTGTTCTTTTAATTGCGCGCTTTTAAGCTGTCTTCTTAAGATTAAAATAGATACAAGGCTATAAACAAGCAATGCTATTATACCTAAAACCCAGATGTATGCTCCTATTTCCATGTATATCTGAAGTGGATTTGCACTTGCTCCAGCAGTCGGTGCGGGAAGGGATTGACTTACAAATGAATCAACTACTTCTATCCCACTATTAATCTTCGGACTTTGCTGATAGATGATATCATAGGGAATTGGTACAGCATTTCCATTCCGTGGCATAAGACTAAATATGCTTTCAAAGGAGAATGGCATTATCAGACGAAAAGCAACCACACCCCATAAGGCATAGCTGATGACTTTTGGAGCTTTTTTAAGTAGTAGCCTGATTAGTATTACAAAGAGGATTACATAACTTGCCGTAAGGCTCATATTTAAAACAGAAAGAAATAGTTCGCTCATTGCTACACCTCCTTGTGCTCATCAATCAATCTTTTCAACTCTTCGGCTTGATGATTACTTAATTTTTTACCACTTATAAAAGATGTTAGAAATTTCGGCAGTGACCCTCCAAAGGTATCCTCAACAAAACGTATACTTTGATTTGCGTAATATTCATCCTTTGAAATTAGAGATGAAACCAGTGCATTTTCATTTTGAAAAATACCTTTTTCACATAACTTTTTAAGTACTGTATATGTTGTGGACTTTTTCCAATTCATTTCTTTTTCACTTAGCTTCACAAGGTCACCGGAACCAATCGGCTCGTTCTGCCAGATTAATTCTGCAAACTTTTCTTCAGTTTCTGCAAGTTTATAATACTTCATGATAAACCTCCTTGGTCTATTCAATATCGACTTTATATTATAAGTCTATACTGAATAAACCAAACTGTCAATGACGATTTCTTTTAAAAAATGTAACAAGATTTAAGATTATAAAAACCGCCAACCAAGAGGGCTTATCTCCAGATTGACGGCCTGATATACTTCAACTTCAATTCCCTATTTAAACCTCACACCAATATTGCTTTCAAATAATGTCTGCTTTCCTATAGTTATTTTATTTTATAATTTTTTATCATAAGGTGATTTTGCATCATTTTGAAAGCTATATCTGAAAAATCACCTTCTGCATCAGTATTTTTCGCTGAAAAAGGGGTCTAAAATCGTGCGTTTTTAACCCCTTTTTTTGCTCATTTTTCACCCCCAAGCCACTACATGTAGTGGTCAAACTCTACTTTTCGTCTTTCAAACCACTACGCTGCATCAGAATCACGCACTCAACGTGGTATGTTTTGGGAAACATATCAACTCATATGCCCATCTTATGTATTTCTAATAATTTAGCATTTACACGTGCTCTTGATATCAACTAATGAACTTTATGTAACTACTTTTAGATGTGAAACCATTAACCATTTCTTCGATCAATTTCTTTTAACAAATCGAATCAAATCCACACTGTAAACTTATATTATTCCCTGATTAATCATGAGATTTAAAGTAACAGAGAACCTATTCTTATTTCACTTCTCATGCTAAATGATTGGAGGAAAGCTATGATCAAACTACTTAAGGAATCAGATATATCGGAGATCTTTCACCTTGATGAAGAAGTCCAAGCCTTTGCCCTAGAAGCGCTCACTATTCATGATTAAGTATACGAAACTGACCGAGATCCTATCCCAGACCTTGGTGGTTATGCGGTCATTCTAGATGATCTGGCCGATATTCAGGAACTGGAAGAACTTCACAAAGAGTCCTAGCCCTGATCTTATAGAGCTCACCTATACGGAACTAGGATCTCTTTACACTACTTCACTTCGTTCTTCCAAAGTTAGATTTCATAGGATAGATATTATGAGCTACAACTATTTCCAGAAAAATTAACGAACTTCCATATTATCAGTAGAGACTTCCGTCTTATATCATTAGACTTTATTCAATAAACACATCTCATCAACTCATATATTTTATTATTTAAATTAATATCTACATATATACCCCACTCCGATTTATACCATCGTCTTAACAAAGATACTGTTGTTCCATCAAATCATCTTCATGAATATCTGTTATATCAATCTTCTTCAGACATTTATTACATTCTCCAACATAATTTCGGAAAGTCAAAGACCCTTCGAGACGAATTGTGTATCTATAAAATAATACACAAGTTCCGCATTCGCATTCATGTTTGTACATTCTTATCACCTCACAACATATTATAGTTTCTAATTTTGTTTTTATTCACAAATCATGATATTTTTATTAAATTATTATTTAAGCGGATCCTTGTTCAAGATAGATATATTAATCGTATTATCTACACATCTCTACGTTAACTTAGATCAATTTCCACATTTTAAAGAGTTATATGCTAAGCGCGTTTATTGTTAGTGAATATCGATATGTTTTTTTATCTATGTAGAAATAAATACTAGTACCGATTATAAATGTTAATTAATAAATGGATATATACGGTATTCCACAAAATTTAATCAAACTATTCTTAACTCCGTAATTATTTATAGTATAATAAAGGAAATAACGTAAATATGGGGGGATGAATTTGAAAAAAACAATAACTATGAAACCAATATATAAAAGATGGTGGGTTCTCCTGCTCACTGTATTTATTTCTTTAAGTGTAGCGGGTTGTAGTGGAGATATTAATGCGAATGAACCTAATAAACATATTACTCCAGTTGTTGAGCAACCTTCTGATATCAATACAGATGAACCAACAAGTAACTCAGAAGGTGTGGACAATCCGGGAGATGCATCATCATCTGAAGTATCTAAAGATGATGATGCCAGTCTGTCTAATACAGAAACACCAGTTGAAAATGAAGATACTGACGAATCAGTTGCTACAACACCAATAAACTTAGAGCTTTCTAAACCACTGAAGGCTCATTACATTGATGTGGGGCAAGCAGATTCAATATTTATTGAGTTACCAAATGGTCAGTGTCTCCTAATTGATGCTGGCGATAATAACAATGGAAATCAAATAGCTAATTACATCAAGTCATTAGATTACAATCAACTAGATTATGTGGTTGCTACACATCCCCATGCTGATCATATTGGCGGAATGACTACCGTGATCAACAATATAAAAATAGGTAAGTTCTATATGACTGAGAAAGAACATACCACTAAAACATTCGAAAATATGATCGATGCATTATCCGCTAACAACGTTGATGTCTTCAAGGCAAAGGCAGGAACTGATATTATTAATATAACCGGACTTCAGGTTAGCATTTTATCACCCGTATCCTCTTACGGCGATGACTTGAACAACTGGTCCGCAGTGATAAAAGTGGTACACAAAAACAACTCATTCCTGTTCATGGGCGATGCTGAGAGTAAGGTAGAAGGGCAGTTATCTAACATTGATATCGATGTTCTAAAAGTTGGACATCATGGATCTGATACATCTTCAAGTCTGAGCTTCTTGAAGAAAGTAACACCAAGTCATGCAATTATCTCAGTAGGAGCTTCAAATAGTTATGGGCATCCAACTCAAAGTACACTAAGTAATTTGGAGACTATAGGTGCTAAAGTCTATAGGACTGATTTACTAGGAACAATCCTTGTAACTTCAGATGGAAACAGTATTACTGTAAATAAAAACCCTAATGAAGCTCTTGCAGTAATACCTGCACCAACTCCTGAACCAAAACCTAACCCAAAACCGACACCTGCGCCAACTCCTAAACCAAAGCCCGAACCAACACCGGCTTCTGCACCGACTCCTGAACCAAAGCCCGAACCAACACCAGCACCTATACCTCCTCCGGCACCAGCGCCCACACCAACGCCTACACCTCAACAGCCTGTTGTCGGAAGCATTGTTTTTATTACCAATACCGGAAAGAAATACCATAGTTCAGGTTGTAGGTACTTAAAAGATAGTAAAATTGAGATTTCAATTTCCGATGCTCAGAGTCAAGGATATGATCCTTGTGGAGTATGTAAACCATAATTTTAGGAGGGATATCAATGTTAATTACTATTGATCGATTTGAAGGAGATTTTGCTGTATGTGAAATGAATGATGGCAAGTTTTCAAGCTTACCAAAGGAATTCTTACCATCTGGTTCAAAAGAAGGTTCAAAGATAAGAATTGAGCTGGATTTAGAGGCTGAAGAGAAAGACAGAGAAAGAATTAAATCAAAGATGAACAACTTATTTAAGGGTTAATAGAAAAAAGCTGCATGTTTTTGCAGCTTTTTTCATTAAATCCTATTCTGAACCCTTTGAGACCAGCACCCCCGCTGGAAAGATGCAGTTTCAGATGATGGCCCTCATTGGTGAATTTGAACGAGGCACCATAGCTCAGAACGTAAAGATGGGTATGAATGCGAAAGCAAAAGCTGGAGAATGGTGTGGCGGTATTGTCCTTGGATATGACCTTATACCTATTCCAGAGGAAGGCACCAAGAAAAAGCGGACAGAGCTCATCATCAACGAGAAGGAAGCGCAGATCGTCCGGAGAATCTTCAAAAGCTTCATCCAGGGAAACGGCTATAAATCCATCACCAATCAGCTGAATAAAGAAGGACTCAAGACGAAGAAAGGAAACTCCTTCTCCGTATCCAGTGTGAGAGATATTCTTCTGAACCCTCTCTATGTAGGCAAGATCCGTTATAACGTCCGGCAAAATTGGGCTGAAAAGAGAAGAAAAAACATCAATGTCAATCCAATCCTTGTGGATGGTATCCATAAACCCATCATTGATGAAACCACATGGAGTCAGGTCCAAGCCCTCTTTGAGTCTTCCCAGGGTAAACCAGCTAGAATCTATGATGGCCAGTATCCTCTCACTGGAATCTTAAAGTGCCCGGAATGTGGTGCTGGAATGGTCATCGCCAGAACCGTGAATACCCTGAAAGATGGAACGAAACGCAGGCTTGTCTACTATGCTTGTGGCAACTGGAAGAATAAAGGCACCAGTGTATGTCACAGCAACACCATCCGAGTAGATAAGGCCAATGAGTATGTGTTCTCCAGAATCACGGAACTGATTTCCTCTGAGAAAATGGTGAAAAGTATTGTGACAAAGCTCAATACGGACAGAAATGATAAAATCAATCCTGCCAAGAAAATCTTAGAGCAGATTTCTAAAGATCTTCAGCAGCTGGAAAAAAGAAAGAGCAAGCTTTTTGATGCGTATGAAGATGACATCATCAGCCAAGAGGACTTCAGAAAAAGAAATGATGAGCTCAATGAGAGAATGAGTACCTTACACATCATGAGAAGTGAGCAGGAGATCATCCTGAATCAAGAGAAGGTCCATGAAGTATCCTATGAACTGGTGAAGAACACCCTAAAGAAGTTTAGCGACATCATGACCGTAGATATGACAAGGCAAAAGCAGAAGAGGCTTCTTCATATGATCATCTCAGAAATCACCATCAATGAAAAACGAGAGGTGGACAGCATCAACATCAAGCTGACGGACCATCTCATCAATTACCTGAAGACTGAAAGAGGAGTATCCGCGAGTGATGCTCCTCTTTCTTCTTCCCCAGATTTACATGTGCATCAAAGGAAGGATATCAGGTTTTCAATTAAGTATGGGAAAGAGAAGGTTTCAGCGGCCTTCTCTTTTTTTGCAGTACAGTAGTTGAAGATGATGAAAAGCATCTCCATTATTATTTTAGCTATTGCCTAAGACCCAAAACAGACCATTTTCCTTTCATCCGAATTACCTATTTCAAAATGACTCAGCACCTATTGCAAATTACTTGCATAATTTTTTTGTAATTCTTTTGAGATTTCCTCTTAAACTTTCTTTTCAGATGACGATACAGATAACATGACCAAAAAGATTGAAAAGCTTCATGGTCGATTTCGGTAAGAAGACAAGAAGTTACATTAAAATTCGTGCTGGTTTCATAGTTAAGGTTATCATGCACTATACGTTGGGTTAAAATGATCCGTCGAACCATAAAACAGATCTCAGCCGTCCGGGGATATGTTTTGATAAAATAGGACGCTAAGTAGTGGTAATAGGCCGAGATGATCATAGGCTTGTTATAAAAATTATGTGAACACGGAAGTTCACACTCAAAATTCAAGGAGGAAAAACAATGAGAATTAACAACAACATTTCAGCAATGAACACTTACTCAAGATTGACGTCTGCACAGAGTGCACAAGGTAAATCATTAGAAAAGCTTTCTTCAGGTCTTAGAATTAATAGGGCCGGAGATGACGCTGCTGGTCTAGCTATTTCTGAAAAGATGAGAGGTCAGATTAAGGGACTCAACCAGGGAGTAAGAAACTCACAGGACGCTATATCACTTATCCAGACAGCTGAAGGTGGACTGAACGAGACTCACTCCATACTGAACAGAATGAGAGAGCTGGCAGTACAGAGTGCCAATGATACCAATACTGACAGCGACAGAGTAGAAATTCAGAAAGAAATGAATCAGCTTGCATCAGAAGTTACAAGAATTTCAGCAAACACAGAGTTCAATGAAAAGAAGCTTCTTGATGGTGGATTTAACGGAACATTCCAGATTGGAGCAAACAAAGACCAAAATATGTCACTTGAAGTAAGTGATATGTCCGCTAAGAATCTTGGCGTACAGGGTAAGGCTTACACAGGTACAGTGGCTGGGTTAGAGGTAGAGAGTACAAATTCATCCCTTACAGTTGAACTTGTAGTAGGAAGCACATCTGAAACAAAAGCCGTTCAGACTGGGAATGCTGTAGTCGTAACAATGGCTGGAGACGGTACCGACTCAACCGCAACAATGAAGGATATCAAGTCCGCTTTAGAGAAAGCCGGAATAGCTTCTACTTACTCCGATGGTGAAAAAGGTACAACCGTTCAGGATACCGCAGTTGCAGCTGTGGACATTAACACGGAGGATGCGGAAATCAGTAAGAAGTACAGCATTAACGTTTCAAGCCAGGATGCAGCTAATACTGCAATCAAGAGTATTGATGATGCAATTAAAAGTGTATCTGCAGAGCGTTCCAAGCTTGGTGCTACCCAGAACAGACTGGAGCACACCATCAACAACTTGACAACAACATCTGAGAACCTATCAGCTGCTGAATCAAGAATCAGAGATGTAGATATGGCTAAGGAAATGATGGAGTTCACAAAGAACAACATTCTGAACCAAGCTTCTACAGCAATGCTAGCTCAGGCTAACCAGATGCCACAGGGAGTACTTCAGTTACTTGGCTAATCCAAATTTTAAAGGTAGACAGTTTTTTACTGCCTACCTTTTTTCTTGCCCTGAAATCCATTATTAAGTTCACAATCTTTAGCTTTCCACACCTTGCTTTTCACTAGTAAACCGCACTTAACTCTGATACGGTGAACCGTATCAGAAGTAGTAGCCAAATGAATCCAGTAATTGTGGATGATCCTAAATAGTTAGCACACCAAATCTTACTCTTTATTCTTTCAACATACTACCAACTCTCAACCATAGATACTATGGCTCTATTTAAGACTCCTTACCTGTCTTTCTCTGCCAGTAACTGATAGCCAGTTGAGTACGGTCACGTAACATAAGCTTATCAAGTATCACAGACAGCGTATTTCTTACCGTACCTTCTCCAATATATAGTTTTGCTGCGATTTCTTTATTAGAAAGCCCATTTGCCACCAGCACCATCACTTCCTGCTCTCTTCTAGTCAGGCAGTCTTCTTCCGGTTCTTCCTGAAACCCCTTCAGTGCTTCTGAGCTGATGATGGATAATCCGCCATGAACCGCCAGGATGGTTTCCATCTGTTTTTCAGTAGGATCAGATTTCAGTAAATATCCCGAAGCACCTGCCTTTAATGACAGGTGTATATTTTTATAGTCATGGAACGTGGTAAGCATGATAACCTTCAGGGATGGCCACTTTTCTTTGATCTTCTCACAGGTTGTGATGCCATCCAGATGAGGCATCTGAATATCAAGAAGAACGATATCCACCGGAGTTTCCTCCAATAGATTCAGTGCTTTCTGACCATCTTCAGCAGTTCCTGTAACTTCAAAACGCGGATCATGTCCCAATATGATGGACAGACTCTCCAGTACCAGTTCATCATCATCTGCCAATAGCAGTCTGATCATCCATTCTCCCCTCCTTGTAAGGGCAATACCAATAGAAGGAAGAATTTCCCCTTCTCTCCTCGTACGCTTACTGTTCCATGAACAACTTCCAGGCGCTTACGCATGAAGCGAAGACCGCTGCCCATTGATGTGCCACCTTCCCCTTTGACTCCATCATTTTCCACTTTCAATCTGATCACCGCGGCCAATACCTCCAGTTCAACCCGTATATAGGTCGGCGATGCATGTTTCAGGATGTTTGTCATCCCTTCCTTTAAAGCACTGTAAAGAAGCTGCTCCTGATAAGGCATGAGCCTGCTGATATCTCCTTTCAGATTGAACTCCACCTCACAGGAAGCATCTTCAAAAAGAGCATGAAAAGTATCAAGAAGAGACTCCTGAACCGGTTCAATCTGCCTTACGGCCTCCTTGAGCTTCGTTAGACCACCCTCCAGGCGAAGAAGCGATTTCTGCAAGGCTTCTTCCGCTTTGCGGTTCTCTTTCGTTGATAGCGTTAACCCTGCCTTTAAGGAAAGATGCGCAGCAGTAAGCTCATGACCCAATTCATCATGAAGAACCTCCGCGATTCTCTGACGCTCTTTGAGTCTACTCATCATCTCCAGGTGTTTCTGCTCTCCAAGAAGTATATTCTCCATCTCTTCCTGCTCATATACCCTTTTTCTCAGCTGATACTCTCTCTGCCAATGATGCGCATGATCTTTTCTCCAGAAAGAGAAAAGAACAGCGGTACTTCCCACAAAAAGAGCCAGTACACGAATTGAAACAGATGGTTCAAACAGGAAAAGGAGAACCGTCAAAATCCCTTGAACATAATACGCACCGCTGAAAAAATAGAATAGATACATCAGCATGGAAGCACGTATTTCAGGCACTAACAGGCTGAGAAAGGATAATGCGAGAATCAATGTGAAAACAATCCATTTCGATTCTCTGATACGCCAGACCACCAGAAGAAGCATGATGGAGATCAGATAAAAAAGAAATACCAGAGGTTCCTTCTCTCTGATCATCCAACCGAAGACACCTGCGTATAATAAACCATAGTACCAGATGATCAAATGGTCAGGGTCAAGAACCCGTGTATTTCTTTTCATAAACTATATTCTCCTTCTGCTTCCAATGGCAATGAAAATCCCTGTATACACCCATAATATAACATGAGCCAGGAAGTATTCAATAAAAACTCCTTCATACAGCGCATCCAGGCCAAACGGAAGCCAGTAGGTCGGTAATATCCGGATGAATGGAAGAATCTCCTCTGGCATCATATGAAGAGGTATGGAAATACCACCTAAAAGGCTCATAAGAGAACCCAGACCTGAAAAAATTCCAAATGCCAGGCCAAAGTTCTTGAAAAACGAGGTAAAGGTCAGTGTCAGCGCTAAACACATAAGACCAAAGGATAAGTAGAGCAGGTAGATCCATCCATGGTGAAAGACATTGGTGCCATGCCGAATCCATGCGCCAAGAATAAACACCAGGCTTTGTGCCATAAGCAGGAGGAAATAAGCCGCCAGATGAGAAATGAGATAATGAACCTGCTTTACTGGAGATGCATAAATCCTGGTTATGATCCCTTTCATCCGATCCTCCACCATCGGTCTTGAGACGAGAAACCCTGAATAGAGTATAGCCATTCCCACAAGATAAATACCCTGAGGAAAAGAATATGCATTCGCTGGAATAAAAAGCACAGCAAGGGGAATCAGAAAAATCATCAGAAGGTTTATGGGTGTCTTCAAGCTCTCTTTCAATGCATAACTGAAAATAATCATAGCATCACCTTCCTTGTCAGCGGTTTCAGCCATGCAATGAGAAGCAGCGTGAACACGATTATGGGAAGAACCCCTAATAGCATCTCTCTGGATTGTCCTTCCATTGCGCCAAAGACCGCTCGATTGGCAAATGCCATGGGGGTCAGATAATCCCTGAGTCCTCTGAAAAGAGCAGTATCAGGCAACGGGAAATAGATTCCTATGAATATGGGTGCCACCGCTCCATAAAGGCTCATAGCAGTGGTAGCTGTTTTAACCTTCCCTGCCAGAAGCAAGATGGTCGTACCCAGAAGCTGATTGAAAATTATGGACAAAAGCATGATCAGAAGCACCAAGGGCAATGCCTTCACCTCTGCTTCCAGCACAAAGATCGAAAAGAGCACCACCACTGCAGTCTGGATAAAACTCACCAGAATTCCTGTGAGAAGAATGGAAAGCAGGATGGACCGAGGCTCCTTTGGTGATGCCAGCAGTCTCCCTTTCATCGGTGTGAAGAAATCTGATCCAATGGTCTCAAAAGTCAGTGCTCCGCCATAAATCTGAAAGGTCAAAGTAAATCCGATGGTCAGAACTGTGATAAAGCTGTTTGATGGATCCATAATTCCTGATATGAGATCACTGTTTCTGTAGATATAGTCAAAGAAAGCGATGAGCACCACAGGTAAGGCAATGAGAATCAGGTGTCCCACCACATCGCGCATGGAACGCTTAAAATAAAACAGGCCCACTTAATTCACCTCATCTCTCAACTGCTTCCCTGTGAGGGTCAGGAACACATCTTCCAGGTTCGGCTGTTTGGAGTTGATGGCAACAATGCCCAGAGGAGATAGTATCGGCAGAATCTTGTCAAAAACCACCACTCCGCCCGGTACAATGATATGATAGGTATTTCCATTCAGTGCCACTTCCTTCACATCCGACAGCGCAGCAAGGGCTTCTCTCACTTCTTCTTTTGCAATACGCACATCGATGAGAATCTGAGAATCTCCTTGTATTCTTGAAATCAGTTCCTGAAGAGTCCCTTCAGCGATACCATGTCCCTGGTCCATGATGACAATTTTAGAAGCAACCGCTTCTACCTCTTCGATATAGTGTGAAGTATAGAGGATACTCATCCCTTGACTCTGAGCTTTTTTCACAAACTCCAGAATATAGTTTCTGGATTGAGGGTCAATCCCCACTGTAGGCTCATCCATGATCAGAAGCCTTGGGTTATGAACCAGAGAACATCCGATATTCAAACGTCTCTTCATACCACCTGAAAATGAACCGGCTTTCTTATCCAGCTTTTCTTTGAGTCCGATGATCTCTGAAACTTCTTCTACTCTGTTTTTCAGAATCGGATTTTTCATTCCATAAAGACTGCCGAAAAAGGTAAGATTTTCCCTTGCTGTCATTTCCTCATATATGGTTATTTCCTGTGTTACATAACCGATCTGCCTTTTAATCTCTGGATCCTTTCCGTCTTGAATTTTCCCGAAAACACGGATTTCTCCCTCATTAATGGGTAATAGCCCAACCAATGCCTTGATAAAAGTACTTTTACCTGCTCCATTAGGTCCTAATAGCCCCAACACTTCTCCTTCTCTCATTTCTACGGAAAAGTAATCCAAAGCCAATTGATTTTTATATTTCTTGATTACATTATCTGATTGAATCAGCATTTTCATCACCTCTTGTTTTCATTATAGAGTATCTCACAGGTTCATTTTAGTGACATTTGTCATTCCTTAGCCAAAAAAATATGCTGTAACAAAGTAATCTACTGATTTACAATAGATCCGATGCTACAGCATTTCCTCAATAAGAGTTTTAATTACAGTGATTGATTCCTCAGGTACCGATTGGTCTTACTAATTTCATCTAGCAGTCCTTTCCATCTATAGCATTATCTATATTTTATATCCTATAAAATCTGTAATTTGGTTATCTTTATCCAATGTCGGCATACTGATTCCTGTATCTTTAAAAATCTTATCAACTTTAGTGATAAGCTCCTCTCTTTGTCTCCTAAAGCCTAATAGAAGATGTGAGAACTCTTTGTAAAAATCTACCCAGTCATACTGTTTTGTTTCCATTTTTTCCCTCCAGTATTATTTATGTTCATATTATCTTTACTTTAACATGAAATTATCAGAGTAATGTAATCATTTTACTTATTATTGATTGAACTTCAGCATTTCTATATCTTCTTTCAAATGATCCTTCAATCCAATGACTTTCACGCAGTAACATAATTAATAATGCAACACATAGCTCATAGTTTGCATCTGGAAGTCTCAATAGTTCTACATCTACATTAATCGGGTCTGTCGATAATAAGCTTCTATAGTCACCATTAAGGTCACCAAACCGCTGCAAACAATCGTAATAATGACTCTCATTCGAAGTATCTTTTTCTAGAAGCAATCTTAGATTGTCCTTTTTTTCCTCATTATGCATATATTGGCCCTCCTCACAAATAATGGAAGCTGAAATATAATCTTAAAGACTATTCCATACACTAACCATCCACACAGTCCTTATAGACAAATAAGCTCTCTATAAAGTTTTCGGTTCAAACTATAAAAGAAACTCATACCAAGTAAAGTTCATTACTTACTCGAACAAACTCTTCATCCCCAATTCGTTCATACTGAAACACAGGACCTTCCAGATCTAGATGGCTCTCAACCTCCAAGGTGTCCAGATTGATCCTGCATACCCTCTCATTCCCCATATCCGAAACATTGAGCATATTTCCCAGTAGTGTAAGACTTTCTGGATAGCAGAACAGGCTTCCACGATCCATTCCGATTTCCCCATCAGAAACGGAAACTTCCAAGCTTCCATCATCTAAAGAGAATCTTTTTACAGTGTGGGATGTAGGGTAAGCACACCATATGGAGCCCCCATATACAGCAATATCATAAACCGTATCTATTTGTCCCATTTCTTCATATTTCCTCATAAGGAATCCACTTCTATCAAATTTGTAGATGACGGATTCCTGATAATAGCACACATAGAGAGAACCATCCTGGTCCCAACACCTTGAAGTACTCCTGTCACCAAACCTAGACACCATGGGTTCATAAAGCTCTCCATAAAAGGCTTTAAAATATTCTTCTTCCGTGATTTCCACAATCTCACCACAATATTTTCTATACTCTCTGTTTCCATAATCATCGGATACTACATAGTAAATTTCCTTGTTGTCACTAAAGATTTCTGCAACACTTTCACTGATTAACTTCAAATAGAACACTCCTTCTCCTCTAGCATTACAAACAAAGACATCCAGTAAAGATAACTCAAACCACTGATCATTTCATACTTCGATCCATCTTCTATAACACACAATAAATTCATTTAAGAAATTATCGCTCCCACTCCACCTCTGAAAACCAGGTGCCTTCACTGAGCTTCTCAGAAAGCGCCACACTCTCTTCCCGATTCTTTGCTGGGGCTGCAAAGAACTCATCTATTCTTGGCTGACTGCCTTCCTCATAATAAAGGATCAGAATCTCTTCAAAATCCTTGGTAGAAACATATCCCCCATGCTGCATAGAGTTCAGCTGGTTTCCCTTCTCATAGAGGCTGACGTCACCCTCTTCATGATGAAAACGAATGAGAAGGTGTTTGCCATTCCATAGATGCGAACTGTCTGAAAAAGTAAATTCCCCCTCAAACTCATTCATCGAAAAGTAGCGGTACTTGGCCGTTCCACGGATGGTTACTTCCATAACTACATCCTCATCTTCACTGAAGCTTCTTTGAAGGCCACTCAGTGTAGTGTCAATCTCTTTCTCATGAGGAAGAACATAAGTAAGAACAGCCCCAAGAACCAGAAAGAGCAAAAATAAGCCGCTATAGATCCATCTTCTCTTCATACACATACACCTCTCCATTTCACATAGGGATATCAATCTAAAACTTCAGTAAATTCAGAATATATTTTTTATATTTCTATCTTAATATATTCACAGATATAGCACAATAAAATTTCTATTCTTTTACTCTCCTAAATTAAGAGCAAATTGTAAGTCCTCTTCTTGGATGCTACAATTTATTTAAATGAAGAAGTGAACGTCCATCCGAAGGAGAAGAAGCAGTATGATACACGAAACCATGAAGATCGCACAAGAAGGCTCCCTGGAATACGCCAGACTCACCACCTATCTCTGGGAGGACTCTCCCGAGATTCCCATAAAGAAAAGAGCTTTAGTCCTCATCTGTCCCGGAGGAGGTTATCATAGAACCTCCGACAGAGAAGCGGAAGCTGTTGCCCTCAAGATCATGTCCATGGGTCATCACGCAGCAGTGCTTCGATACTCTGTGGCTCCAGCCCGTTTTCCTGTGGCCTTAAAAGAAGTAGCAAGTTGCGTAACGCTCTTAAGAGGAAAAGCAAAGGAGTGGCACATAGATGAGAATAAGATTGTAGTTATGGGCTTTTCTGCAGGGGGCCACCTGGCTGCAAGCTATGGGGTCTACTGGAACTCACCAATGCTCTCAGAAAGCACCGGGGCGAGTTTGGAAGATCTCCGCCCAAACGGTCTCATCCTAGGATACCCCGTCATCACCGCATACGAACCCCACCGCCATGAAGGAAGCATCCGAAACCTGCTGGGAGACAACTGGCAGGAAAAAGAGTTCCTGGAGAAGGTATCCTTAGAAAACCATGTAGGATCCCATACCCCTAGAACCTTTCTCTGGAGCACCTTTGAAGACAAAACGGTTCCAGCAGAAAACTCCCTGGTCTTTCTCCAGGCACTGATGAAAAAGAAAATCCCGGTGGAGTTTCATCTCTATGAAAAAGGGGGACATGGGCTCTCCTTGGCAAGCCACATCACAGATAACGTTGCCCACACCTGTTACCAGAAAGAATGCCAGAACTGGATTGACCTAGTAGAGACCTGGCTTCAGAATCTATAGAAGACCCCAAAAGGAGAACCGCCATGGGTACCATTCTCATTGAAAACCTCATCTACGAAATCCTCTCTGTGGTGGAAGAGATCCCACCAGGCAAAGTGGCCACCTATGGCCAGATTGCTAGGCTCATCGGAAGAGAAAAGAACGCAAGGCTTGTAGGCAGTGTCCTAAAAAGGTCTGAATACTACGGAAGCTATCCCTGCCACCGGGTGGTGAATCGTGAGGGACGCCTGGCTCCCGGCTTTTTAGAGCAGAGAGAGCTTTTACTGGAAGAGGACGTGCCATTTAAAAGCGAAAATCAGGTGGACCTCAAAAAAGCTCAGTGGGAGATCTAACCTATGTAAACCCTTATGATCCTGACTCATCAAAAAAACATCTGCACACAGAATAACTGACTACACTGTACGAAGGAGAAAAAGAGATGAAGAAGAATATAAAGCTCAAAGACGGCACCTCTATGCCAAAACTCGGACAAGGAACCTGGTATATGGCAGAGGACCCAAAACTTCAGGAAAAAGAAATCGAAGCCCTGCAGGAAGGGATCCGTTTAGGGATGACGCTCCTTGATACTGCAGAAATGTACGGAGAAGGACGCTCAGAAAAACTGGTGGGCGAAGCCATCAAGATCTTTCCCCGGGAAGACCTTTTTCTTGTATCCAAGGTCTATCCTCACAATGCTGGCCGGAAGAATATTTTCACCTCTCTAAAGAGAAGCCTTGAAAGACTGGACACCCCTTACCTCGATCTTTATCTTCTCCACTGGAGAGGCAGTGTCCCACTTTCTGAAACCATTGCCTGTATGGAGGAGATGAAAAAGGAAGGGCTCATCAAGAACTGGGGCGTCTCAAACTTTGACCTTGAAGATATGAAAGAACTGCTGTCATGCCCGTCTGGAGATCAGTGCAGCGTCAACCAGGTGCTCTATCACCTGGGCTCCCGTGGCATCGAGTATGATCTTCTCCCTTATCTGAAGGAAGAGAACATTGCCCTCATGGCCTACTGCCCCTTGGGCCATGACAAGAACAAAAGAAGAAGGATCACCGAACACCCTGTGGTGAAAGAAGTGGCAAAAAAGAATGGCATCACACCTCTCCAGCTGATGCTCTCTTTTACACTAGTAGAGGACAGCATCTGTTCCATTCCTAAAGCATCTTCTCTACCCCACGTGAAAGAGAATGCCGAAACCCTACACCTGACGCTCACAGAAGAAGACCTTCAGCGTCTTAACGAGGCGTTTCCAGCTCCAAGAAAAAGCGTCCCCTTGGATATGCTCTAATGCACTCTCATCACTTCATTTCAAAATTCATTTCAAAATAGATAAAGGCATAGGAAGCCGCCTTCCTATGCCTTTATCCTATGAGTACTGTTTTTCTGCCAAAGGCACTGATGATTTCCGACTCCACCCCGTAGACCTCTTTCATGATCTTCGGAGACACCATGGAAGCCTCTCCATAGGCATGAACCTTTCCGTCTTTCAGAAACAAAAACCGGTCGCAGTACCGAAGGGCTAAATTGATGTCATGGATCACCACAAGGCTTCCCATGCCTCTTTCCTTGGTAATCTCTCTCACGAGACCCATCATCTCCACTTGGTTTTTCGGATCCAGACTGCTGGTGGGTTCATCTAAAAGAAGCAGTTTTGGATTCTGAAGAAGAGCCCTGGCAATCATCACCTTCTGGACCTCTCCTCCGGAAAGCTCATGGATGTACCGTAGAGAAAAGGGAGAAAGACCCACCCTTTCCAACGTCTCCTCGCAAAGAAGCAGATCCTCCTCTGAGACCCCCCACTTCATGTGGGGTTTTCTGCCAAGAAGCACCGCATCAAACACCGTCATCTCATGAATCTCATTCTTCTGGGCCACAAAAGCCATCTGCCTTGCCCGCTCCTCTGATGAGAGAGGCAGCATGCTTTTTCCCTCCACATAGACACTTCCATGGCTGGGCACCCGGATTTTACAAAGGCAGGAGAGAAGGGTGCTTTTTCCAGCGCCGTTATTTCCTAAGACGGCCACAAACTCTCCTTTTGCCATACGAAAACTCACATCTTTCAGAATCTCGGTTTTTCCGTAGGAAAAAGAAATCTTATCCACTTGAATCAAAATACATTCACCTCCGCTTTCCTTTCTTCAGGATCAGGTAGAGAAAAAGAGGCGCCCCCAAAAAGGAGGTGATGGCCCCGATGGGAAGCACTGCCGGCGTTCTCACGGTCCTTGAAAGAAGATCTGCAAAGAGCATCAGCATGCTGCCAAGAAGGGCAGAGCCTGGAAGGAGGAAGCGGTAATCACTGCCCACAACCTTCCGGACCATATGGGGAGCAATGAGACCGATGAAGCTGATGGTGCCCACAAAGGCTATGGCCGTGGCAGAGATCAGCGTGGCCAGAAACATGCTCACAAGAATCAGCCGGTCCACAGGAACGCCAAGGCTTTTCGCCGTCTGAACACCACTTTCCATGGCATTGTAGTTCCATCGGTTGTAAAAAAAGTAGAGAAAAGACAAGAGGGACGTGATGAAAATGAGCGTAATCTCTTCACTTCCCGCCCGGCCAAGACTGCCAAAGGTCCAGTAGACGATGGACGCCACCATCTCGTCGTCACTGAAGTACTGGATGAGGGTGGTAGCACCGCTGAACATGGCACTGAGGGCAACCCCCACAAGGATCATCACCGTGGGGGAGACCCCACGGACCTTGGAGAGAAAAAGAATCAGCACCGTGGTGGTCATCCCTCCTAAAAACGCCAAAATCACAATGATATAAGGATTGGTGAAGGTAATGCTGGAAAGGGCGTTTCCAGAAGCCTTGCTCCCCGCATGGAAATAGACAATGGCCACAGCAGCGCCAAAGGAAGCCCCTTGGGAAACCCCTAAAGTAGAAGCCGAGGCCAAGGGGTTTCGAAGAACACTCTGCATGACGCAGCCTGCAAGGGCCAAAGCCATGCCCACCGCCACCGCCGTCAGAACCCTGGGCATCCGCACCTGAAAAAGAATGGTCTTCATGGATACATCGCCGCTTCTTCCAAGAAGCGTATTTACCACATCCTTCAGCGGCATCCCGGAAGATCCCACTGAAAGTGACAAAAGAGCCATGAAAATGGCCGTGAGAAGAAGACCCAGAAGAAAAAGTGCTTTTCTTCTGGTATAGCGCTGATAGCCTGTACTTGTGGTCTCTTCTCTTCGTACTGTCTTCATTTTCTACTCTCCCAGCTGAATGGTTCCATAATATAGGCCACCTGCCACCATCTCTTCATAGAGATTGACCCCCAGAAACTTCATAAAGATCTCCTCTGCCTTCTCTTCCAGGTTCACATCCTCAAACTCTTCCGGATAAAGGATCTTCCCGGCATGGTAGGCATTGAGAAAGGCATAGGTGAAATTGGTGCCTGCATTGTTGAAAGACGGCATGGTATAGACCTGCCCTTCTTGTACCGCCCGAAGATTTTCAAAATACTCCGGATGGTCCTGATACTCCTTGGTCACAAGATCGAGATTCCCAGGATCCAGGAAAATCACCTGGGGATCCCAGGTCATGATCTTTTCAAGATCCGCCTCATAGAAGCCCTCTATGGCAGCATCCTCCGCCACGTTTTTCGCATGGATCGCATCAAAGATGCCGAACTTGGAATAAGTACCTGAAAAGCCCCGTCTGCCGTTAAAAGTCACAGCGCCCGCATAGGCCCGAAGCTTCTTTTCTTCCGGCACATTCTCCGTCCGCGCCGTCAGATCTGATAGCATGCTGTCCATATAGCTAAGAACTTCCTCTGCCCGGTCTTCCTTCTTGATGACCTCTCCAAAGACTCTCATGGCCTTGTAAAATGAGTCCGGTGAAAGGCCTGTGCTGTGCCTGACAGAAACCACGGGAATTCCTGTCTGAGCCTCCAGCTCCTCTGCTGCCTCATAATCAAAGCCTGCGATGATGACATCCGGGGAAACCAGGATGATCTCTTCAGAGAATCCATTGTTTTGTCCGCTGCCTCCTCCTTCGCCCACCACTGGAAGCTTTAAAAGCTGCTCCCTATACACGGGGTTATAGTCTCGTCTAATATTGACCCCTTCAGAAAGGTACGCTTCACTGCCCACCACCATATCCATGGCTTGAAGATACGCCGCAAGTCTTGGGGCTCCTGATCCCAGGCAGATGATGGTTTCCACATCTACTGGAATCTCCACTTCTCTTCCCACGGCATCGGTGATGATTCTGGTCTGGGAGGCGGCTGGGGTATTCAGCACATCCTTCACCACTGCTTCTTTTTCTCCGCATCCAATAAAGCTTGTGAGGACACTCAAGGCGAGCCCCATCATGAGGATGCTTTTCCATGTTTTCTTCATACTGTTCTCCTTTATAGCCAGAAACTCTGGTCTTTTCTTTCTCTTCCCTCATTTTTTATCCCAAAAGGTCAGAAGAAAGGCACCCTTAAATAGGTGCCCACTTCTTCTATGATTTATCCAAGACGATAAGGCTCCTTTTGGGAAACCCGAACACTCTTACTATGATTTACTACAGTCCGTTGGCGGTTAAGGTCTTCTTATAGGCATCGGTATGCACATAAAGTTCCTGCCTGATGGGGTTCACCTTTCTCTGTCTCACGGTGTACACCATGAAGAAGAATACACCCAGGTTGAACACAAAGGACAGAACACTGAGGCTCATGAGGGCTCCGGTGCTGTAGGTAGGAATCACCTTGAAAAACGAGGCCGTCTGAAAGTCCACCGACAGAGAGAACATGGCATAAAGAGACAGGATCTGGGCTCTATGCTGCAGCCATGCACCACGCTTGAAGAAATACTCCGCAATGACTGCGGCGGTTAAAATTCCAAAGCCTGCATAGAGGGATCGGGTAGAGATGCAGTTATAAACATAGGCATAATTCCAAAGAGTATAGCCGATGACATAAGGCCAGGTCATATCCGGCCAGATCATATCTCTGGATTTGTCCTTGGACACCCGGATCCCCACAAATCCTGTGAGGGTGATGATGGTGAAGACTCCAGCGATGGCATTTAGAATGTTCCAGGGTCCACCCTGAACCACAATGCCGCCTGCGTCCACCGTCAGGGTCTTATAGGTCACAAAGATCTCCAGCTCTCTGAATACTGCCTCTGCAATGTTGATGGAGAGGATGACTGCTGGAAATACCGCAGCAAACTTCTTTGTGCCAAGCTTTGTAAAGCGGATGAGAAGGAATCCATAGACACCGATGAGAGCAGATACCACTTTCACCCAGCCGAACCAGGTTTTTCCTGTGGGAGAACCCAAGGGGCCAAAGAAGATCCCAATGGCCAGAAGCACCGGAAGAAGCACATACATCAGCATAGATACCTTTATGGATCTTCTGCTGATCTCATTTAAGAAAAGGAATGCGGCGATAAAAACCACCAGGGCCAGGAAACTTTGTACATTTAAACCTTCGTATAAAAATCCCATGATAAGCTCCTTTCACTAATACGCAACGACTTCTTTAATGTTAAACTCCTGCCCGGAGAGGAGTGTGTAAGCACTCCCCCCGCAGGAAGGACAGATGCGGCGGTGGGTGACAAGGTTAAAGTCTTCCCCGCAGTCATGGCACTTGGCCATGGCTGGTAAGGTGAGGATCTCAAGCTTTGTCTCTTCATAGGCGGTGCCGCTCACCGCTGCCGGATAGCATTCCTCGATGAATCTTGGAATGGCCTGGGAAAGCTGCCCGATTTCCAGCACAATCTTATCCACCTTGGACAGCTGGTTTTCCAGAACAAAGCTGTCCACCACCCGGATCACTTCATAGACAATACCAAGCTCATGCATACAAACACCCCATCATCTGGTTTCGCTGAACGGATTGATCTTGTTCAGTGTAATCTTTGCTTTTCTTGTAATGGCATTTTTCATCACGGACTTTGGCAGTTTGTCCAGCTCAAAGCCCTTGACATCGTGGACTCTTTCCAGACTGATGGCACCGAATCTGCATCGTAAGGTGCAGGCACCACAGCCCACACAAAGATACTCATCCACTTTGCTGGCGCCGCAGCCAAGACATCTGGAGGCCTCTTTTTTAATCTGCTCTTCTGTGAGAACCCCTCGTAAATCCTTGAAGGTATCTCTGGCCACTCTGCCATGAACCGCTGCGATTCTCTGACGCTCTGTACCGTCATAGTCCATAATTTCCTTGAGATTGCTCTTATCCAGCATGATGTAGGAGTGGTTGTCCCGTCCAAAGACCAGGGACTGTCCATTTTGAACAAATCTATGGATGGAGATGGCCGCTTCTTTCCCTGCTGCAATGGCATCAATGGCAAGTCTTGGTCCGCTGGCCACATCGCCTCCGGCGAAGATATCCGCCTTGGAGGACTGCAGCGTCACAGGGTGCACCTTGATGGTCTGACGCTCTGTGAGAAGAACATCCTCTCCTTGGAGAAGATTCCCGTACCCATAGGTCTGACCCACAGATAAAAGCACATGGTCACAAGGAACCAGAATGGTGTCCGTCTCATCATAGACCGGTGCAAATCTTCCGGAAGCATCAAAGATGGAGATGCATTTTTTAAACTCTACTCCTGTGACTTTCACGCCGTCATGAAGAATACGCACAGGTCCCCAGCTGTTGTGGATGGACACATCCTCTGAAAGAGCTTCCTCCACTTCTTCCTCGTGGGCTGGCATGGCGTCTCGTGGCTCCAGACAGTAAAGAGCTGCGCTCTCTACTCCAGGAAGCCGGATGGAACTTCTGGCCACATCGATGGCCACATTGCCGCCGCCGATGACGACAACCTTCCCGGATACCCCTGGATTTTCTCCGAGGTTGATCTTCTTCAGGAATTCTACGCCGTGCATGACCTCTGGAAGCTCTTCTCCCTGAAGACCCAGGTTTCTGCCTAAGGAAGCCCCAATGGCGATGTAGAAAGCATGGAAGCCTTTATCTCTCAGCTGCGATAAAGTCACATCCTTGCCCACTTCTACGCCGGTCTCAAACTTCACGCCCAGACCCTTGATGACTTCAATCTCCGCATCCACCACATCTTTTTCCAGACGGTAGGAAGGAATGCCTAAGGTGAGCATACCGCCCAGCCTCTTTTCCTTTTCAAACACCGTCACATCGTAACCGTCCAGAGCCAGATCATAGGCACAGGTGAGTCCCGATGGGCCGGATCCGATGATGGCCACTTTCTTGTCGCTGTAGTCATGACGCTTCTTTGGCACATAGCGGGTACCTGCCTCCAGGTCCTTCTCTGCAATGAACTTCTTGATGTCATCCACAGCCACCGCTTCATCATAGGCGCTTCTGGTGCAGTCCTCCTCACAAAGTCTTGGACAGACTCTGCCGCAGACCGCAGGCAGTGGGTTGTGCTTTTTGATGAGCTCTAATGCCTCTGTGTATTTCCCCTGGGCAGCCAGCTTGATGTACCCCTGCACTGGAATATGAGCTGGACACTTGGTGATACATGGAGCAGTTCCGGAATCTAAGGTGTTCTTCCGGTTCACCCGGTAGTCGCTGTTCCACTTGTCCTCTTTCCACTCGGTGTTTCTTGGGGTTACTTTTGTGACCTTCTCATCGAGAGGCGTCTTTGCGCAAAGCTTCTGACCAAGTCTGATGGCATTGGTGGGGCAGACATCCACACACTCTCCGCAGGCAACGCATTTGGACTCATCCACCACGGACTTGTAGTTGGAACGCACGATGTCATTATTAAGATACTCATTGGCCAGTCTCATGGCATAACAGCCACAGCCGCAGCAGTTGCAGATGGCATGGGTATGTCCTGGCGTATCCAGGTTCGGCATAGAGTGCATGAGTCCGTTGTCCTCTGCTTTTCGGATGATCTCAAAGGCTTCTTCTCTTGTGATTTCCCGGCCTCTTCCAGTTTTGATGTAGTACTCCGCCGCATGATCCAGCTGAATGCACATCTCTTCTTTCAGGTGTCCACAGCCTTCATTCATGGCTTCTCTGGAGGTTCTGCAGGAGCAGTCCGATACAGAGAAGATATGGGCTTCTTGGAGGTGCTTGGAGATTTCCTCGTAGCTGGCCTTTTTTGAGTTTCCGTCGATGGCTCGCTCGATGGGAAGAACCCTCATGGGGCCTCCGCCAATGGGCATGATCCCTGCAGCCATGGGCCCTTTCTTGCTTCCGAAGAAGTAGAAAGCTTCCGCCACTTCCGGATATTTTGCCACCAGTTCTTTGTTGTTGTTGATCATCTCCAGATGTCCAGGCACAAAGATGTCATGCCAGTACACATCCACCCCATCCACGGTGTTCCAGAAGGTCACCCCGGTCCAGGCCAGATGCTGCAGAGCTTTTTTCACTTTTTCCAGAGGTTCCCCAGCAGACGCTGCGATCTCTTCTGCACTCTTCTTGTCTCTAAAAGACACATGAAGGGCAATCTTCGCCTCATAGGGAGAAAGGATGGGCGCCAGAGCATAATACTCCGGACCAAAAGGAATGGCCTCCCGGCTGGTTCCCGCTTTGGTTCTGCCGATCTTGTTCGCCAGATCCACGATCTCCTGACGGTACTCTCTGCCGTCCACATCCGCCCAGTTCAGGGCAAAGTTAAAGTTTTTTGATTTGTTGAAATTTGTTTTTTCCTGTTTTTTCGCCACGTTCTACTTCCTCCCCATTTGCTTTTTGATCCAATTTGTCCAGGCATCCATTCCTTCTCCGGTCTTTGCCGAGAGAGGGAAGATCTCAATGTCCTTATTCAAGTGATACACTCTTTCCTTCAATGCTTCCATATCAAAATCAAAGTAGGGCATCACATCCATCTTGCTGATGAGAAGCGCATCCACCTTGGCGAAGATCATGGGATACTTGAGAGGCTTGTCGTCTCCCTCCGGTACGCTTAGTATTGCGATGTTCTTCATGGCTCCGGTATCATAGCCCACAGGACAGATGAGGTTTCCGATATTTTCCAGAAACACCAGATCCAGATCCGAAACTTCCAGAGCATCCACCCCAGCTCTTGCCATGGTGGCGTCAATGTGGCACAGTCCGTCTGTGTGCATCTGCACGGCTCTGGCACCTGCTTCCTGGACGGTTTTTGCGTCCACATCCGAGTCCACATCCGCTTCAATGACGCCGATGTTCATTTCTTCTTTCAGCGCCTTCACCGTGCTCACCAGCGTGGTGGTTTTCCCGCTGCCGGGAGAAGACATGACATTCACCATGAAGGCTCCCTTTTCTCTTAAAAACCCTCTGGTTTCCTCTGCCACTTTCTTGTTGTCCTCATAGATATTCTTCTTGATGGAAAAGACTTTCAGCTCACTCATTTCTACACCTCAACCCTTTATTTGACATGATTATAACAATCTCACATTCTCTCAACAACTGCCCATTTTGTCTTAAAATTAACAATAATTTACTTTACCCATGTGTTTACAACAGATGGAGAGTCCTTGTAAATAGGCAATATCCCTTGAAGTGTGTACACCAGTCCAAAGTAAAATTTTCTTTCTACATTGTATAAAGTCTTGTATTATGTTAAAGTTTTGGTAAATCAAGTGAAACGGAGAGGAGAGGGAAAGATGGATACCAAAGAGAAGCAGAACATTCTGGCAGAAGGTCAGAAATATGGCATCACCGCCACCTGTGAGAAGTATGGCATCTCCCGGACCCTTTATTACCGGTGGCTCCACCGCTTTGAAACAAAGGGTATGGAAGGCCTTAAGGCCAGGAAAGCTTCAATATCCCCAAAGAACAAAACACCGAAGGATCTGGAGGAGAAGGTGCTCACCCTCATCCGGACCTATCCTGCTTTGGGTCCAAGAGAAATCAAGTACCTTTTGGAGGAGATTGAGGTCCATCTTAGTGAGTCTGCAGTGTACAACATCATGAAGCGCCACAATCTTTCAAGACGAGAGCAGCGCATGGCTTTTTCCAGAAAGAAGCTGCCAAAGTCCACTTCAGAAACGCTTCCTTATGAGGATTCAAAAAGCGGAGAGTGCTGGTTTTTCTTTCTGACTGCCTGCGGCCACTGGCAGGAAGGAAAACCACTCTATATCTACAGCATCATCGACTATCAAAGCAGGATCGCCTGTTCGAGGCTTTATGAGACACTTTCCATGGACTGCTTCGAGGATCTTCTCACAGCAGCGGCGCTGCCTGTGGCTCAGAATCTGGGCTTTCAGACTAAATATCTGGTTTTCTTGGAAGATGCCCAGCTACAGTGCAAAAACAGGAACCTCTTTGAAGAAAAAGTCCATGAGATCCTTCATGCCAGCGGATTTGATCCTGAGCTCCATTTTCTGAAAAGCGATGCTTTGCCAAAAGAGATCCTGTCCCTTCGGGAAAGCTACACGAAAGTCTGTCTATCGTCCCTGATGCCGAGGCTTTCCAAGTCAGAACCACTGTCTTCCCTGAAGATCGACCTCCAAAGAGAAATCAGAAACTATAATCTGTCCCATCAGATGCTCTATGAAGACCTCTTGCTCTCCCCTCTGGAGTTTCACAGAAGATCCATCGGGGTGGGAACCATTCTTCCATTGTGGGCATATATGGACCGGGACTATTAAGGAGTATAATCTATGCACATCGCTGTCATCGGTGGAGGATTCAGCGGCCTTCTGGCCGCGTATCTTCTTCAAAAAAAAGACATCCACGTTACAGTTTATGAAAAAGAATCTCTTCTGGGAGGCCATGTAAGAACGCTGTACTATCATGGCCTTATGGTGGAAACCGGAACTGCAGCAGCTTTTTCTCCCCATCTGAAAGAGCTGCTACTTGAGCTGGGCATTTCTTATACGGAAAGGTTCACCTATCGTAATTTCCTTGATGAGCACCACCAGAAAGTGGAGCAGCTGAGCCATGAGGAAGTGGTGAAGCTCATAGAAGAGCTCCCGCGGTATGAAGCGCTGTACGGGTCTCATTTTTCTGAAAAGCCCTCTCCTTTTTATGGAGAGTTCGGGCATCTCAAAATGCCTCTTTCAGACTTTCTCAGGGTGCATGAGCTTCCCATGATGAGACAAGTCATCGCGCCGCATCTTTCCGCCTATGGCTTTGGGGCCATTGAAGAGGTTCCAGCCTATTACGCCCTCCACACCTTTGATCCCCAGACCATCAAAGCCATTATCCGGGGTGATAAACTGCTTTTTGTGGAAGAGGGCATGCAGTGCCTTATTGAGAAGCTCAGTGCGCATCTGAAAGACATCCGTTATGGGGCTGAAGCGATCCAGGTAGAACCTGTCTCAAAGAAAGTACGGATCGACACCGTCTTTGACACAGCACTCTACGATCAGGTGCTGGTGACCACCAAGCTTCCCAAGGATGTGCTGAAAGATGATCTCTACAACGATCTCATGAAAAAAATCGATACAAATCCCTATGTCACCTGCACCTTTATAGTGGAGAACAAAAATATCGTCACCACCTATTACAAAGTCAACGCAGGAAAGAAAGAGTGTCTTCAGTTTTTCAATGTCTACAAAGACAAGGAGAAAACCATCCTGGTGGCTTACACCTACGGACATCTTTGCAAAGAATTAGTAGAGAACATCACAGAGGATCTTATAAAAACCGGGATTGAGGTGAAGCATCTCATCATGGCCAAGCAGTGGCATATTTTCCCCCACCTGAAAACCCATAATCTTACGGAGGATTTTTATCAGCAGCTTTTGGAGCACCAGAAAAAGAGTCCCATCTGTCTCACTGGAACCCTCCTGACTAAACCTTCCATCTCTCATCTTTATGAAGCCATCAAACTCTTTGTACAGGAACGATTTTCTTAGATGATGAGGAGGCAGTGCCACAATGTAATGCGGCATTTCCTTCTCTTTGTTTTAACCGGAAGCAGTTTCTCCTCATGAAGTTTCACTTATTGTTCAAAGAATCCTCACAGCCAGGTTTCAGTTCTTCCTTATAATGAAGCCAACTACTTTACTGAAATCTTAAGGAGGAACATTATATGATGACAGATGATCTAGATAAAAAACTGAACCATCCCAAAAACAATGACCTGGAAGATGCCCCGGAGTCTGGAACCATGGTGCAGAAGGACGATCCTTCCAAGCCTTCACATGCAGACAAGGATGATAAACCGGACTCTATCGGGGAAGCCCCCGAATCCGGAACTCTTCGGGACAGATAACAAAAAGGAAGCAGCTCTTCATTTGAACTGCTTCCTTTTCGTATATGAGCATCAAAATCCCTACAGACCTTTCACTTAAAAACTGCACCCCTTCGGAAGGCTCCTTTTAAAAAGAAGTCTTCCGAAAAGGGTGCTTGTACTTTTTTTATATTAGAGAGGAGGCTCCTGGTTCCGCAAGGAAGAATCAATATGGACATTATCCAAAGGCGTCTTGTACTCCGCTTTGTTCTTGAAGTCCGCCACTGCGCGCTTCACACGGTTCATAGAGGCGATGGTTCCAGGACCTGCAATGCATCCTCCCGGACACGCCATCCCTTCCAGAAGATATCCATTTTTCTTGCCAGCCTTTGCCATGCGCATGAGTTTAACACAGTCCTGAAGGGTGGACGCACCTTCCACCTGAATGTCTCTTGTTGGGTCAAGCAGCTGAGCAGTGGTCTTCACTGCTTCCGCAACACCACCTGCGATGGCATAGCCTCGACCTAATGTCGATGCATCCTGAATCTCCTTAGAGACCTCGATCTCCGAAAGCTCAACTCCTTTGGCCACAAACATCCCCATAAGTTCTTCAAAGGTAATGACATAATGGACAAAGTCCTTGACTTCTTCTCTCAGGGCTTCTAATTTTTTAGAAATACATGGCCCGATGAAAGTGATGACAGCATCCGGGTCCATTTTCTTAATGTGCTTTGCCGTCTCCACCATGGGTGAGGCAGAATCAGATATATAGTCTGCCTGGTCCGGAAAGAGCTTCTTCACCATAAGTGTCCAGGAGTTACAGCAGCTGGTGCCCATATAGGGAATTTCCAGTGGCACACGCTTCAAATACTCCTTGGCTTCATGAAGTGTTGTGATATCAGCACCCAGGCTGACTTCCAGCACTTCCTTAAATCCCAGCTGCTTGATGCCTTCAAAGATCTGAACCGGTGAGGCCAGAGGGCCAAACTGTCCTAGGAAGGAAGGCGCGATGATCGCGTAAGAGTTTTTTTCTTTCTTCAGTGACTTCACCAGCTGATAAATCTGTGACTTATCAGAAATTGCCCCGAAAGGACAATGCGTAACACACCTTCCGCAGGATACACACTTACTCTGGTTGATTTCCGCTCTTCCGAGATAATCACTGCCAATGGCATTGACGCCGCATACCGCGGCACAAGGTCTTTCATAAACCACAATGGCGCTGTAGGGGCAAGTCTCCTTGCATCGCCCACATTTGATGCACTTCGCCTGATCAATGACAGCCCGGTCTTTTCCAATGGATACTGCATTGACAGGACAGACATTCACGCATGGATGCGCAAGACACTTCCTGCAGTTGTCTGTAACCACATAGGCTTTCGTCGGACAGGCTTCACAGGCTGAGGTGATGACATTGACCAAAGGCTCAAGAAACAGAGTGTTCTCCACATCCTCATCCACGATACCATCGGTGACCCGATGGAACTCAATGGGTTTTCTCGCATCCAGCCCCATGGTGAGACGCAGGCGCTCATCGACAATGGCTCTTTCACGGAACACACTGTCTCTAAAATGCGCCACTTCACCTGGAATAATCTCAAAGGACGCTTTCTCCAGTTCCTGAAGCTCCACATCCTCATAGGCCATTTCAGCTATTTTAGCAAAGACTTTTCGTCTGATATTGATGAGATCCACATAACTTTCCTTCATTGCAATCTCCCCCGCATATTTTATCCTTCGATTCTCAGTTTATCCATTATTTTTTCCATTACCACCTGACCTGATGCCTGGAGAATGATTTCCCCATCCAGAACCACCACGGGTGCAACTGGCTCTGTGGTTCCTTTACAAATCCCGATACATTTCACCGCTTCCACTTCCATGGACTCATTCTGGTAGCTCTCCGGATGCTCTGAAATGATTTCCTTTAGATCTTCAATCTGATCCAGAATATTCATAGCCCCCAGCAACGTACAGTTGGATCCAACACAGACCTTGACTTTCATAGATTTTCCTCCTCTTTCCTGTCCTTTCAGATTTCACATCTGCTTATCTTTGATAAACTTACATTTAGTTTTCACTATTTTCGTTAAACATTTAACTTTACAAGGCGGCATGACTTTCTTTCCAAAGACTTCACGCCAACTTGAAGCTTTGGAAGATTCTGTGATTTTCATTTTCCATTTTTATCATACCATAGACAAGGCGCTCCTGTAATTGGATTCCATGGAGTTTATGGTATATTCTGCCATTTATTACTCAAAAAAAGAGATAGAAACCGTAAGGTACTCTATCTCTTTTCAGCTGGGGCTATTTTGCAACAGCCCCCTATACTTCATCCATCCAATTCGTTTACGATATGTATCGTGCTGCCCTGTGTTGAACTACTCAGATCTTTTGAGCTTTATGCCATTCAATGGTCCCTGAAATCTAAGTAGGGTCTTTATATCTTCCTGAAACTACAGTATTCTTTGAACAATCCAAATGATCAATACAACAACCAGAATAGTACCAAGCAATCCCCATGCTCTATTGGAGTTCATAGTAAATTCTCCTTTCTTTTGAAAATTTTTCATCCGGTGTCCCAGATGAACATATCCTTTTATTTTGAAAGCTTATTTGTGATAAAACAGCTGCGCTGATTCATTGCTCTAATTTTACAAGGCAGGGCTCTTTGATGACACGGCAACTATTTTGATCCATGTAACGATTCTTTGGTCTAAAAATCTTTTTTCTTCATAAGATGATCGGCTGTATTCTCGGCTTTTTTAATGGCTCTGTTTGAAATCTATGTAGAAAATGGAATGTTGTTTGAATATTTAGTATGATGTCAATATATAGAGTTAGATGGTATTACGCAAGTGTAGATAAGTGTGCAGTAAAAGTCATGGTTAGGAGGAGATGGTTAAATATGAATGACAAAAATAACAATAATAAAAAACAAGACAATAATGATAGGAATTCATGTGTAGGTTATGGAGTTGGCTTCGGATTGGTTGGAGGCTCCATATTTTCAACTATCGTTTTGATTGGAGGCTCAAATTTTCCAGCTATCGCTGAAATGATTTATGAATTTCCACTAATTTGGGCGTTAGGACCTTTATTTGGAATACTTATTGGAATAGTAATAGGTTCAATAATGGATTTAAATAATAAAAGTTTAATGTGATGGTTTTTTCATTTTGTGAAACAAAAGGGATTCTTTTGAATCCCTTTTAAATACCTGAATTTCAACACTATTCACAAACAGAGCCTTTTTAATAAGTTTATCCGCTTTCTCCTCTGCTTTATCTCTGATCTTTTCAGCCCGTTTCTGATCTTTCACATCCTGAATATTGTCTATTACGCTCTCCTTCACGTCTCTAATCTCTTCTTTAGCTCTACCTTTGATTTCGTCAATTCTATCGTCTGCATTGTCTTTGATGATTTCTGCAGATTTCTTTGTATCTTTAAATGTACCCTCTATTCTTCTTTTAAAATTATCCATTGTTCATCCTCCATTTTATCTGTGAACAAGAGTTCAGCAGGTGCGATCCGGGATTTCCTAATAAGCTTCCCGCTCAAAGGTAAAGAACACATATCTTATACATCGCCATTTCATCTTACTGCTCCATAAGATTCCGCAACATCGAAGCAGAAGGCTCCATGCTATTTGGGGTCTTCGTATAGGGTTTTTTCATAGCGCTGGCCTTGACGGGACTTCAGCAGTTTCAGCACACCCCAGGCAACAAACGCCACTGCAACCATGGCAATGGCCGCTGCTGGTTCAAAGACTGCAGTGTTTCCAATACCAAACATAGAAATTTCAGAGAAAATCCCTTCAAATAATCCTACGATATACTGCGTAATCTGATAGACCCCCTGAACAATTGGGTTCTCTTTATTTGCGCCCAAAAGCTTAAATACCAATCGAAACAGCAAAAGCAATTCTACGGTTCCAAAAAGCAGGCTGGCCACGGTTTGCCCCAAATGGCTTTCTTTTTTTGTCTGTCTAATCTCGGTTCGTCTTGTTCTATTTTCCATCCTTATTCCTCCATTTTTTTCATACGATGACATCAGAAAGTGACATGTCAGACTTTGATTCCATTCACGATGAATGTTAGAAGCTCCTCAAAGGCCTTGTAGTATCTGTCTTTTTTTCCTTTTATCTGGAGTAAGTAGGCCGTCTCCCGGCCTACAAAGAAAATCACATAGCCAAACATCTCAGCGTCGATATCCCGAATTTCTCCGATTTCTTTAGAATCCTCCAGCATTTTTTGGAAGTTATCCGGAACTCCAAGTGAATCGTCTTTCATTTCACTGTCTTGATTCTTGAGTGGTCCTGTACCTTCCTGAGATAGCACTTTGGCCAAATCTGGATGATTCTCCATCTCCTTAAAATGGTACTTCAGTATTCTCTTGATCTTTTCCAGAGGAGAGATCTCCTCTTTCTCCAATCTCTCAATAAACTCACTCATCTTGGTGTGTTGCGACTCAAATATATAGTCCAGAATATCGTCTTTATTCTTAAAATAAATATACACGGTTCCAACGGCAATCTTAGCATCATCTGCAATATCTTGAACCTTAGTTTTGTAGAATCCCTCTTCTGCAATAATCTTGGTGGCAGAAAGACGAATCAGCTCCTTTTTATTCATGGTATCTCCTCCGCAACTCACGTGATAAGTATGCGAAATATTCTGAACAATCAACCTGTACTCTGCCACGGACTGTGACGGTACTCTTATCCACACTAGATGTCAGACTATAAAATGAATGAACGTTCATTCAGTTTGCTGGATTAAAAAAAGGGCTTTTCCACCCATCATATTTCCGAAATCAAGAAAGAAGGTTTGTCATCTTCTCCCCATTTCCTATTCATACTTTAATTGATGGTTCTTCCTACCTACATCATAGCACTAATTCATCTTCTGTGCTTATTTTTCATAAAATTCAATAATAACATAAATTTTAAAACTACGCAATATCTTTTTGAGTATCCACGTACATCTTTTACCTTCTTTTACCTTCTTTTATAAGTGCTTTCGTAAGAGTCTAACTATCTTATCCGCTTTTCTTTGTCTATGAGAGGATTCGCCCACTATTTGTCTGACATGAGGACTATGCCAATACTCCGCTGCCTCATACTGCCTACTTGAATCTTCAATCTTGTGTACTTCTATAAAATGAGTTCGCAAAAGCCTCGTGTGGAAACTCAAATTCCGTGCTAAAATCAGTTCAGATGATGAAATGTAATGGAGGGAGAACCATCGTGCCTAAATATAAAAAGATTTATATGGAAATCACCAGCGCCTGCAATCTCTCCTGCAGCTTCTGCCCGGAGACAAAGCGCCCCAAAAGCTTCCTGTCTGTAGAAGAATTTGAAAGAAGGCTTCAAGAAATCAGACCCTATACCGACTATATCTATCTCCACGTGAAAGGAGAGCCCCTCCTTCATCCAGCACTTGAAAAGCTTCTGGATCTCTGCTTGGAGAATAAGATCCAAGTGAATCTCACCACCAACGGCACCTTGCTTTCTAAGCACCAGGAGATGCTTCTCCGTAAACCTGCCTTGAGGCAGATGAATTTCTCCCTGCACAGCCTGGATGGAAATGAGGAAGAAAGAGACAAAGGAAGCTATATGAGGACCATCCTGGACTTCGCCAAAAAAGCTTCTCAAAAAGGACACCCCATCGTCTCTTTGAGATTCTGGAACATTGATCCATCAGATCTTCTAAGCCTAGATGCGAGGAAAAACAGAGCTCTTCTGGAAATGATAGAAGAAGAGTTTCAACTGGACCACCCCATTCTGGAAAAAGTTCAGCCAGGACGTGGCCTGAAGCTTGCAGAAGGGATCTACATCAATCAGGACCACGAGTTCCAGTGGCCCGCTTTAACAGAAGAGGAGGATGACGGAGAAGGCTATTGCTACGGTCTGAAAGACCAGGTGGGGATTCTCACTGACGGCACCGTGGTGCCCTGCTGCCTGGATGGAGAAGGCATCATAAACCTTGGAAACATCAGTGAGAAGTCTTTTTCTTCCATTCTCACCTCCGAAAGAGCAGTGAACCTGGCAGAAGGGTTCTCAAGACGAACCGCCGTGGAAGAGCTCTGCAGAAAATGCGGTTACCGGAAACGCTTTGGGAAGTAATCCTTGTTTTCACGCTCTTTTTCCATAAGCCTATCTTAGACACTTACGCATTCAAAATACCATAGACGAAAAGAAAGAAGGGGTCAGCACCAAGTGCTGACCCCCCTTTCATTCAAGGAGATTTATTTACCAAACTGAGCATCATTGTTGCCCGAGTCTGATGTCCACATTTCAAGCATGTTGATTGGGTCGTTGAAGTCTGCGATCCATCCATTTCTGGCTACATCGAAGTTACCAGCTTTTCTCTCATTAAGGAAAACACTCCACTCCAGAGTCTTGATGGTCATATCAATACCCACAACTGCAAGGTCCTGCTGAATAGCTTCAGCAATCTTTACGTGTGCGGAGGACTCATTGGTCACATACTCAAAGCTGAGTGGTGTGGATGCATCCAGCATTCCGTCAGCGGTGAACTTGTATCCAACTTCTTCCAGAAGAGCAATGGCTTCGTCCACAGCTGCATCAGAGTATTCTGGGTCAAAGTATCCAGCTGTTGCTTCGTCCGGATAGGTGTAGTCCGCATCGTTGGTCTTGAACTCGCCGCCATGACCGTCCATCATCTTTGCAGGAATGAAGGCGTTGGCTGGCTGCTGGCCTGTCTGGCCAATATTTTCTGCAATGTATCCTCTGTCGATGAGAAGAGCCATGGCTTTTCTCATGGCATTGGCCTGTGCAGGAGTCTTGCCTTCAAAGAGGCCGCTCTTGACATTAAAGGTCACATAGTAGGTTCCCAGCTGATCCACGATGTTAAATTCTGGGCTGTCTAGAAGTCCAGCGATTTCATCTGTAGGTACGGTATCAATGAACTGAAGGTCTCCGGACTTGTATGCTGCAAAAATAGCTGCATCATCAGCGCTCAGCATGAACTCCAGTCTTTCAATCTTCACCTTGTCAGCGTTGTAATAGTTCGGATTCTTCACATAAACCATACTTTCATTATGGTTCCAGGTCTCCAAAGTGTATGCGCCGTTGGATACAAATCCAGCTTCCAGTGCCCATGCGCCAGGGTTTGTGGCGTAATCAGCTGGTGCTTCCACAACATCCTTCTTTACAGGAAGATAGGTTGGGAATGCCACTAGATCCAGGAAGTACGCTGTTGGAGCAGATAAAACAACAGTCAGGGTCTTTCCATCTTCAGATGCTGTCACCTGAAGGTTGTTGTCGTCAAAACCTGCGATGGAGTTGAACATGTAGCTGTAGTCTGCAGCCGTTGCTGGATCTGCAGCTCTTTTCCATGCATACTCAAAATCCTTGGCATTCAGCTCTGATCCGTCGCTCCACTTGAGGCCATCTTTCAGAGTGAACACATAGGTAAGTCCATCTTCAGACTCTGTGTAGCTTTCGGCAAGCGCAGGTGCAAGATTTCCTTTGTCATCATAGGTGTAAAGTCCTACAAAAGTATTGGCTGCAAGAGTTGCACCATCCACAGTACTGTTCAGGGCAGGATCCAGTTTGTCTGGTTCACTGGCCAGCTGAAGCTTCAGCACATTATTAGGTGCAGCACCGTACATGAAGTACTTGGTTCCGTATGGATTGGAGTAAATACCTGTCACATCCGGTTTCTGCAGATAAATGTCATTGTAATAATAGATAGGCACTAAAGCGAAGGTTTCCATGAGCATATCTTCAGCTTTATGCATCAGAGCTTCACGGGCAACGAAGTCTGTGCTGGATTTGATTTCTTTAATAAGGGCATCATATTCTGCCCAAACCAGAGGATCCACCACATCTTCTGCAGGTTCTTCTTCCCCTGGAGTCTCCACAGGAGTTTCTGGGGTTTCAGGAGTTTCTTCTTTCGCTCCGCAGGCAGCAAGTACAGACAAGGACATGAGCGCAGCAAGTAACAACGCTAGGGGCTTTTTCATAGTAATTTCCTCCTTTTTTTCTTGGTCTACCGTAATATTTTATTGATGATTCCCTCGGGCTCCATAGAGCCTTCCGGGAAGTCCCCAAAATTACTTCAAATAGCAGCTTCTGCTACACATTCCAGCAGGCAACAAAATGTTCTCCACCTCTATCCAGAAGTGGCGGTATCTCTTGTGCACACTTTTCTGTGGCATAGCGGCATCTGGTTCTGAAAGAGCAGCCGCTGGGCATCTTCAGTGGACTGGGCACATCCCCTTCCAGGACAATTCTCTTCTTTTCCCTGGCAATCTTTGGATCCGGAATGGGCACAGCAGAGAGCAGTGACAGGGTATAAGGATGCACAGGATGACCGTTCAGTTCATCCGCATCGGCAATCTCCACGATTTTACCTAGATACATCACCGCAATACGGTTGGCCAGGTGATGGACCACAAGAAGATCATGGGCAATGAAAAGATAAGCCACACCAAGTTTACTCTGGAGATCCTCAAACATATTGAGCACCTGGGCCTGGATGGACACATCAAGGGCCGATACCGGCTCATCGCAGACGATGAACTTCGGTTCCACCGCAAGGGCTCTGGCAATGCCGATTCTTTGTCTTTGTCCTCCTGAGAACTCATGGGCATACCGGGCGGCATGCTCTGCATTCAGGCCCACAAGCTCCATAAGATTTAAGATTTTCTCTCTTCTCTCCCGCTTGTTGCTGTAGAGTTTATGCACATCAAAAGGTTCTCCGATGATATCCTCCACCGTCATTCTAGGGTTCAGTGAGGAATAAGGATCCTGGAACACCATCTGCATGTTTCTTCTCATGGCCGTGATGTTGTTTTTTGTGACCAGCTCTCCGTCAAAATAAACATTGCCTTCTGTCGGCTCATAAAGCCGTACAATGGATCTTCCGACGGTGGTCTTTCCACATCCGGATTCTCCCACAAGACCTAAAGTTTCTCCGGGTTTTATTTTGAAGGAGACATCGTCCACGGCCTTCAGCATCTGTGTCTTAAATAAGCCCATGCTGATGGGAAAATACTGTTTGAGATTTTCCACTTCAATGAGATACTTCTGTTCCATGTTCCTCCTCCTTCCTGGTTTCTATCATTTTCTTCACGTTGAGCCAGCAGGAAGCAGCATGAACCCCCTCAAAATGAAGCTCCTCTGGAACTTCCTTGAGACAGATTTTCATCGCTCGGTCACATCGGCTGGCAAAGGCACATCCCAAAGGCATATTGAGAAGGTTTATGGGCGTTCCCGCGATGGGTTTCAGCCTTTCCTTAACCCGTGTGATATTCGGGATGGAGTGTAAAAGCCCTTTGGTATACTCATGGGAAGGATTGTAGAATATATCATCCGCTGTACCTCGTTCACAAACGCGTCCTCCGTACATGACGATGATCTCATCGCACATTTCTGCAATGACCCCCAAATCATGGGTCACAAGGATGATGGCCATACCAAGCTTATCTTGTAGCTCCTGCATCAGTTCCAGAATCTGTGCTTGGATGGTCACATCAAGCGCAGTAGTCGGTTCATCGGCGATGAGGATGTCGGGTTCACAGGCCAGGGCCATGGCAATCATGACTCTTTGCCGCATACCACCGGAAAGTTCATATGGATACTGCTTCACTCGCTTTCTAGGCTCATTGACACCCACAAGCTCCAGCATCTTCACTGCATGCTCCTTGGCTTCTTTCTTATTCCTGTTCGTATGAAGAAGGATCGCTTCTTCCAGCTGATTTCCAATGGTGAACACTGGATTGAGACTTGTCATGGGGTCCTGAAAGATGATGCTGACATTTTTTCCTCTGAAGCTATGGATTCTATTCTTGTCATACTCCAGAACATTCTCGCCCTTATAATAGATTTCCCCTTCTGTCACTTTTCCTGTATCCGCCAGGATACTCATGATGGAGTAAGCCGTGACGCTTTTTCCGGAACCAGACTCCCCTACAATGCCAAGGATCTTACCTTTTTCCAGATTGAAGGACACGCCATTGACCGCTTGAACTTCACCGGCATCGGTGAAAAATGAGGTATGGAGATTCTTGACCTCCAGTAAATATTCACTCATATCATCACTTCCTTAACTTTGGATCAAATGCGTCTCTCATGCCGTCACCAAGAAGGTTCAAAGACAATACGATGAGACAGATGATGGTGGCTGGGAAAAGAAGCTTATAGGGATAACTCTGAAGACCTTCTCTGGCCGCATTGGCAAGGGATCCCAGGGAAGGCATCGGCGCCTGTACACCAAGGCCTACAAAGCTTAGGAAACTCTCTGTAAAAATAGCAGAAGGAATCTGAAGCGCTGTTGAGATAATGATGACACTGATGCTGTTGGGCAGAATGTGCTTTCTGATGATTCTAGGCGCTTTTGCCCCAACAGCCTTGGCTGCCAGCACATACTCATTCTTCTTGATGGACAGAATCTGTCCTCTGACAAGCCTTGCCATACCAACCCAGTAAAGAAGTCCAAAGACCAGGAAAATACTGATCATATTGCTGCCCAGCCGGTCCACAAGACCTCCCCCGGCACTTTGAAGCACCTGGTCCAGAACCACAGAGAGCAAGATGATGATCAGCATATCCGGCAGAGAATAGATGATGTCAACGATTCTCATCATGATGAGATCCGCCCGTCCACCTACATAACCGGAAATACTGCCATATAAAAGTCCAATGACCAGAACAATGAGGCTGGCGAAAAGGCCTACACTTAAGGAAACTCTTGTGCCATAAACCACACGGATAAAGTAGTCTCTGGACAGGGCATCTGTACCGAAAATATGGGGGAATACCTCTCCACCGTTCTCGATATATTCCTGTTCCAGCTCTGAATACTCAAAAGGTTTCAAATTTTTTGCGCCGCGGTCTCTTTTTCCATCCACGGAAATGATTTCTGAATACTTATAGGGAACCACCATAGGCGCCACCAGAATGGTCACGATGATGATGGATAATACCACCAGACTGAATACCGCCAACGGATTCTTCAGAAGCTTTTTGATACCGTCTTTAAAGAACGTGGTGGATTCACCCATGACTTCCTGCTGAAGCTTCTCTTCCTCTGTGGCCAGCTCGAATACGCTGGGATCCAGCTGCAGACTCAGGCTGTTTTTTATATTTCTACGTTCCATGCTTTGCATCTGATCTCCCTCCTAGTCAAAACTGATTCTTGGATCCACAAGCTTATACACAAGGTCACTGATGAGATTGGCAATGACCATGAGCGTCGCTAAAAAGATGGTCGTCGCCATGATCATGGGATAATCCCGGTTGGTGATTCCACTGACAAATTTAGACCCTAGGCCGCCTATGGTAAAAACAGATTCAACCACCAGACTTCCAGTGAGGATATACGCTGTCATTGGTCCCACATAGGTCACAATGGGAATCAGGGCATTTCTAAGCGCATGTTTGAAGATGATTTTCCATTGGCTTACACCCTTTGCCTTGGCGGTCCTGATGTAGTCCTGACCCAAAGCATCCAGCATACTGCTCTTGGTGAGCCTTGTGATGTATGCCATGGGATAGAGTGACAAGGCGATGACTGGAAGAATATAGTTTGTGGATTCCGCACTCCAGACCTGAATCCATCCAAGCTGGATGGAAAAGACAAGGAGAAGCAGCGTCGCCAGCACAAAACTTGGAACTGCTGTGGACAAAGTGGAGAAGAAGATGATCAGCCGATCCGGCAGTTTGTTTCTTGTAAGGGCAGCCAGGCTTCCCATGACTAAGCCTACACTCAGTGCCACCACAACAGCCATACCGCCAAGTCTTGCAGAAATGGCAAAGGACTCCGTGATCGTCAGCGCAATGTCTCTACCTGTTTTGATAGAAACACCGAAATCTCCCTGCAGTATATTCCCAAGATAAAGAATGTACTGCTCCGGCACCGACTTATCCAAGTTGAAACGTGCTTCCAGCACAGCCTTTACCGCTTCACTGGGTGCCTTTTCCTTGGAAAAGGGTCCTCCAGGAATCGCATTCATGGTGAAAAATGTGATGGCTGTGATGATGAATACTGTGAGAGCCGCCAGGCCCACACGTTTTACTACATACCGAAGCACTTAAACCCCTCCTTCTACCTTCAGGACTTCTATATAAACAGCAGAAACCCTGTGTTATTGATACCAATATTATTCCTCTATTAACATTTTGTCAATAATATTCAATCATTGATAATAACCTGATAATCTCAAAACAATCTGAATTGTATAAAACTTCCTCATCAGCGATCTTTTTTTGTCTTCACTATAAACACATCTGTGTATGTCATATGGTTGCATATTACCTGCTACGTTGCATAATTACGTTTACATAAATGTTTACACAGATACCTATTTGAATAATCAGAAAATTGCACTTTTAATAAATCTTTATAGAGAAGACATGTTCCTGATCAGGACATTTTACTCCTTTGCCTTTTCTCTGACTTCAGTCCAAAGAAAAATGAAGAATTCACGGATTTTTTGTGAATAGATTAACGAGTTTTTTGGGAACTTTAAGCTCTCTTCTCAGTCCTCGTTCCAAGAGAGAGATCTTCCTCATCACGAAGGATGGCTTTTTCTATTTCTCTTCCTGGTATTCATTCCGAATTCTTCTTGAGATGGTATAATATATAAAATTAAATGAGGTGATTTTATGTCCATGGAACACTGCATCCAAATGGTTAGAGAAAACAGTTTCTGTGTTCTTTCCACATCCAAAAACAACCTGCCCAACAGTTCCCTGATGCTGTACCTTTCCAGTGAAAAAGGAGACACGCTCTACATGGTGACCCGAAGAGGCAGCCTGAAACATACAAATGTCATAGAAAACCCTGAAGTCAGCCTGCTCATCGACACCAGGGAGAACATTAAGAGCAGCTACAGCCATGTGCGGGCCCTGACCGCTTACGGTAAGGCCTCCATGATTGAAGATAAGGAAGAGGAGGAAAGAATCCTGACTCTCCTTACAGAAAAGCATCCAGGCCTTTCTTTCTTCAAATCCATGGAAGATGCCTGCATCATCAAAGTCACCGTGAAGAAATTCCTCTACCTGGATGGTATTGAAGACGCAAAATACTATACCCTCTCGTAAGAAGGATCTTCAGATCTGACTTGCATTGGGTATGACTCTAAGGAATCCTCAGTAACCTGTTCATCATATGAAAAAAAATATGATGCAACTGCGCATCTGGCAATCGCTTTGTGGTACACTTGAAAACAGTGAAAAAAAGAAAAGGGAGAAATTATGGACTATATATTTTGTAACATCAGTTGGATGAAATACTACAACGGCATCACAAGGGAGGACCAGCCAAAGCATGGGGGCAACCTCATCAAAGACCCTTCTGATGTATTTGAGAAAGACAACTTCCGGGACTTCAACGGGAACTGCTATGGCTATGTCCGCACAGGCGGAGACATTTTGCTGGATAAGCATTTCCGCAGCGTCTCCCAGGGCACCAAAGAGCTTCAAGGCGTCACTGTGGTCTTCACAGCTGCCCTTAATGAAGAGGAGTCCCGCATCGTGGGATGGTATGAGAACGCCACGGTCTATCGGGAAATGGTGAGTCTTCCCCTTTATGAAGAGGACTATCTCTACTTTAACTTCAAAGCAAAAGCCACAGACTGCACCCTTCTACCAGAGGAACAACGGACCTTTTCCATCAAAAGATCCAAATCCTCCACGCCGCAAAAAGGTGCGTCCAAATCCAACATCTGGTATGCAAAATCCGAGTACGGAAGAACTGAGTTCATACCAAAGGTCCACAGCTATATAAGGGATTATGACAGTCCCAAGGTAGCCATCAGTATACTGGAGAACCTGAAAGATGCACTGCCTATGGAAAATCTTTCCCTGGTTTCCTATGAAGATTTCCTGAAAACTGCTGATGACCACTATGAAGACGAGCACTATAAGGAAGCTGTCCTTTACTATCAGGCCGCCCTTTTGAAAGAAGCTACTTATGAAGCAGGGTTTGGCCTTGCCAATGCCTACTGTCAGCTGAACGCTTTCAGCGAAACCATCCGTATCGCAGAAGACCTTCTCGCGACCTACGGAGAAAGCCGAGAACTCATTGAGCTTCTTTATGTGGCCAGCGATGTGATCTTGGAGAAAGAAAAGGCACCCAGATACTTCAGAAGGCTCAATGAGCTGGAAGGCACGCCTCTTTCTGACCGGGAGTACTATGACTATCTCAACGAAGTGACAGATCTTTTCCGCTCCTACGGACAGTATTTACAATAAAACGATAGAAAACGCACTTGATAGATGCCCTGTTTAGGCGCATCCATCCGGTGCGTTTTATTCTTTCAGGAGTTTCCTCTCCCTTCCCTTTCAGTCTGTCATAACCAGGGCACTTTATGGAGCGTGCTGTGTTTTTGTGATACCATAGAAAAAAGAAATCATCCATTGGAATGAGGTTGAAGTGTATGTTCAGGAAAAAACAAGAGTCCCCCGTCCCCACAGTGAAAGAATTGAATCTGAAAAAATATCTCGGACTCTGGTATGAAATCGGAAAGCTGCCACAAAGAGAACAGAGACAGCTGACTAACGTCACCGCCCGGTATCATGTGGATGAAAAGGGCATTCTTCGGGTACATAATACAGGCTCCAGGAACGGAAAGAAAGTCGGCATCCGCGGCAAAGCCTGGGTACGGAACGAGAAGGAACCCGGTGCTCTTTATGTGCAGTTTTTCTGGCCTTTCAAGGGAGAGTACAACGTCATCATGATTGCCGAGGATTACCGCTATGCAGTGGTCCTTGGAAAAAGCAGGGAAAGCCTTTGGATCCTTGCAAGAGAAAGAACTCTGTCCAAAGAGGATCTTCGTGAGATTCTTGATTTTCTGAAAAACCATGGCATCGACACAAAGCGTATTCTAAAAACCACTCAGAAGGAGGAGATCTGATGGAGCTTATGAAACAGATAAAAACACATCCCTTTCTTTTCGGACTCCTGCTTCTGCTGCCTTTGGCATTTCTTCTTCTTGGAAAACCCCGGTGGCAGTTTTATCCCCTGTACGGTCTCTTTCTAGTGTCTCTAGGTCTTTTTCTTCTGGAATCCTTTGGTGCTTTTCATCCAGGAAAAAGCACACATCGTATTTTCCTTTTTCTGGGTGGAACCCTTCTTCTTCTTTTCCTCCTCTTTTCTGCAGTGTTCCCAAAGATGAAAATCAAAGAGCCGGAAGGCCCTTACAAGGTGGGCACAAAGATCTATCTTCTGGAAGACACCACCCGGGACGAGCCTTATACAGAGGATCCGGAGGATCACCGGCAGATTGCCTACCAGGTCTGGTACCCTGCTGAAGAAACTGATGGGTACCAAAAAGTAAAATGGATCACCCAAGGGAAAACCCTCACCAGGACTTTAGCAAAAAGCTTCCGGTTTCCTGCCTTCCTTTTGGACCACACCGCAGAGATCTATGCCAATGCCTATCTTGATGCCCCGCAGCTTCCAGCAGATAATCCTTATCCCGTGGTTCTCATTTCTCACGGATGGCAAGGATTCCGGCAGCTTCATACGGATTTCGCTGAACATCTGGCGTCCTACGGATTCATTGCCATTTCCATAGACCACACCTACGGTTCTCAGGCGGTACCGCTACAAGACGGTAGCACAGCTCTCCTGAAAAAAGAAGCACTTCCCAACAGGTCCTCCACAGAAGCCTTCCAGAAGGCCTCTTCTCTTCTCATGAGCACCTATGGCGAAGATGTCCTCAGCGTTCTGGAGGATTTAGCACGAAAGAAAAAAGAGAAGGATCCCTTCTTCCATGCCATGAATCTAAGCTCCGTGGACGTTCTTGGACATTCTACCGGTGGTGGCGGGGACGTCTATGCCGCTCAGAAAGACCCTAGAATTTCTGCCCTTCTCGGCCTTGACGCTTGGCTGGAGCCCCTGGGAGAAGAAGCTCTTTCCCAAGGCCTCTCTATTCCGGCGCTTTTTGTCAGAAGCAGCCAGTGGTCTGAAGGTCCCAACAATCTTTATCTCAAAACCCTTTTATCCGCAAGCCCTGAAGCCTCTTTATTTGAGATGAGAGACACCAACCATGTGGACTTCTCCATGGCCTATATGTACTCACCCATCTCACCCTACATCGGTTTTTCCGGAAAACTAGGACCAGAAAAGTCCTCTGAAATTCAGAAGGCTCTTCTTTTATCCTTTTTCCATGAAACCCTCGGAAGTGAAAACATCACGGGGATCCCGACTCTGGAGGATGTGCTTTCCCGGTATGAGGATCTTCTGCCGATCCAAGAAAAGGATCTGCCCTCTCTATGGCACTTCACCAAGGAGAAAAGCTTCTGATTTCATCAAAAAGTTCTGTTTACTAAATTTCAGAGCCGTTCATGAAACGTTTGCTGTTTCGTTTCCGTTCTGATATTGAACATCTTTCTTCTCTTTTATACAGTGTAAGCAACCTATGAAAAACGAGGAGGAGCAGCCCATGAAAAATATCGTGCCCCATCTGTGGTTTGACCAGGAAGCCAAAGAAGCCGTCACTTTCTATATGAGCCTTTTTGAAGACTCCCGAATGCTCCGGGATATTGTCATCGAAGATACCCCTTCCGGAGATGCGCCCCTTCACTATTTCACGTTAGCCGGCCAGGAATTTGCCGCCATCAGCGGCGGTCCCTATTTCAAATTCAATCCGTCTGTGTCCTTCATGGTCCAGTGCAAAGAAAAAGAAGAGGTGGACCGCTTATGGAACGCCTTTGCAGAGGGTGGAGAAGTTCTCATGGAACTGAACAGCTATCCCTTCTCCCCTTATTATGGATGGATCCAGGACCGGTTTGGTCTTTCCTGGCAGCTCTCTTTGGTCGAAGCAGAACCCATCTCTCAAAAGATCATGCCCTGCCTGCTGTTTGCGAAAGACGTCTGCGGCAAGGCAGAGGAAGCCGGAAACTTCTATGCATCGGTCTTTCCAGAAAGCTCCGTGGACTTTGTCAGTTTCTATCAGGAGGGAGAGGCCTCTAGCGCTAAAGCCAAGGTGAACTATCTGCAGTTCTCCCTGCAGAAGATGCTTTTCACCGCCATGGATCATGCCATGGAAGGAGAAGAGATCTTTACAGAAGCCATCTCTTTCATTGTGAACTGTAAAGACCAGGATGAAATCGACTATTTCTGGGACCGTTTATCCTTTGTGAAAGAAGCGGAGCAGTGCGGATGGATCAAAGACAAATACGGGCTTTCCTGGCAGATTGTTCCAGAGGACTTTGACGACATCTTTGTCACAGGATCAAAAGAGGAAGTGAAAAGAGTAACAGAAGCCCTTCTTGAGATGAAGAAGCTGGATATTGCCGCTTTAGAAAAAGCCCGGCTGGGTGAATAAATGAAATAGAGCAGAGAGTCTTGGGTGTATCTACCTCAAAACTCTCTGCTCTCTCTTTTTCTCTGGGTTCATTTCATCTTTTCCAAAAAAAGACTCACGCCTCTCTTAGAATTTTCTCCATGGCCTTTCCTTTGGCCAGTTCATCGATGAGTTTATCCAAGTATCGGACTTCTCTCATGAGGGGATCTTCAATCTCCTCCACCCGCACACCACAGATGACCCCTTTTATGAGGGTTCTATTGGGATGAAGCTTTGGCGCTTCCTGAAAAAAGCGCTCCACCGTTTTCTCTTCCTTCAGCACTTCTTGGAGCCCTTCCTCATCATACCCTGTCATCCAAAGAATAATCTCGTCCACTTCTTCTTTTGTTCTTCCTTTTCTCTCCGCCTTGGCCACATACATGGGATAGATTCTTCCAAAGCTCATACTAAAGATCTTGTGTGTCATAAAAAACCTCCGTTGTTTCTAGCAAAATCAGAAAAGTCTCATGGCAAACCAGTACACCACATAAAGAACAAGAAGAATTCCAAGAACTCCCGTGAGGTTCCGGTAAAGGCGCTTTCGGCGCTGGGCTTTATAAGAAAAGTCTTCCTTGTCCCTTTTTTCCTCATCGGGCAGCTCCATCCGGTTTTTCTCTTTTCTCGCCTGCTCTTTGATTTCCACTTCCTGTCCCACCCGGTTCGCCACATGCCGGTTCTGATCGAAATTAAAACTCATGGATATCCTCCTCTCCTTCTTCACTTCTTTTCATTTTGATTCTACCATAAATCGCACTTCCTGAAATGAAAACTCCTCCAGAACCCCCTTGATTCCTTCCTCAAAATCTCCTGCAAGCATCCTGCCTCAATGCTCCCGGAATTTTTTGAACATTTTGGATACATTATCCATTTTTCTTCCATCCAGGTCTCCCATTTGTTATACTGAAAAAAACTTTGCTTCGCGAAAGGGGATTTTCATTTGGCTGCACCCAAACTTCTCCGTAAGAACAGCCCCCAAAGAGCCACCAAAGAGCCTTATACCTTCCCGGAAATCCCACAAAAGACCCGGGAACAGTTTCTATATCTGACGGTGCTTTTCACCTTTGTCACAGGATTTTTCTTCAACGGACCCCTGGAGATTCTGGAAGGTATTTATCGGATACACACCTCTACCAGTATCCTTCTTTCCGATTATATGGAAATCGGAAACATAGGATCCGCTTTTGTGAACAGCGCCCTGCTCATGCTATTATCTGTCATTATGGCAAAAAAAAGCAAAACAACCGTGGGCGGGCCGCTCATTGCTGCCGTATTCACCATTGGCGGTTTCGCTTTCTTTGGCAAGAATCTCTATAACAGCCTTCCCATCATGGGGGGTGTACTTCTCCACGCAACGTTCCGGAAAGAACCCTTTGGAAAATTTATTCTGCCGGCATTTTTCGGCACAGCTCTTGGACCTCTTGTCAGCCAGATCTCCTTCGGATATTCCTGGCCATTGACCTACAGCATCCCTCTCGGGATTGCCGCAGGAGTCCTGGCTGGATTCATCCTGCCACCTCTTGCCAGCCAGTTTATCCGGTTCCATCAGGGCTACAATCTCTATAACATCGGCTTCACCTGCGGTATCGTAGGAATGCTCTCCATGAGTCTTCTCAGAGGGTTTGCCCTGGAGAATGACCGCACATCGGTTCTTCTTTCTGAAGGGAACTTTGGACTTACTGTATATCTGTCAGTGCTTTTTCTCGGGATGATCTTGTTTGGGCTGATCCATGACAGAGGCTATCAAAGAGGACTTTCTCATCTGCTCAAAAGACCCGGCCAGCTGGTATCTGATTTTGTGGCATCAGATGGCTTTTCGGTGACCCTTCTCAATATGGGACTTCTTGGATTCCTCTCCATGGGATATCTCCTCGCTGCTGGCGGTAGCATCAACGGTCCTATCATAGGCGGTATCTTTACTGTAGTGGGTTTTGGCGCCTTCGGAAAACATGTGAAGAATGTCCTGCCCATCATGGCAGGCATCTATCTTGCAAATCTCATCTTCCAATGGGAAGTTTCTGCCATCGGGTCCCTTCTGGCGGCCCTCTTTGCCACAACTTTGGCCCCCATCGCCGGAGCCTACGGAATTCTGCCCGGTATCCTGGCCGGATTTCTCCATATGGCCGTGGTCATGAATGTGGGAAGCCTCCATGGCGGTATGAACCTCTACAACAACGGCTTCTCCGGCGGATTCGTAGCCGCCATTCTAGTTCCTGTCTTGGATTCTTTAAACATCAGCAAACATACTTGGGAGGAAGATGAATAAATGGAAAATAGAATGCGCTCCGTAAAAATTCTGGAGGAACTGCTGGGTTATTTTCTCCATCATGGCATTGAAAAACTGGACATCTCTTTTTTCAGCGATGAGAAAACACTGGAAATCACAGTGCGAGGAACCACCACCACCCCGCCAGAAGACCTTCCCCACCTGACAAAGTTCCTCAACGAACCCAGAAAACCGGAATATGAGGAGTACTATTGGAGCCTTCTGGGCGCCACTGGAAAAAGACAGGAGTTCCAGCTTCTGGGTGCCCTGGTGGATGAAGGAGATGCCACTTTTCGTGAGAATCTTCTTTCCATCCATGTGAAAAGAACCTACTGAAAAAAATAAACATGAAAGCTAACATGCATAGATGAATAAAATCTATGCATGTTTTTTATTTCCATGAAAACGTATAACCTTATTTTAAGCCGTTTTTATCTCTTGACTTCTAAATCTTATCCAGATATTATGTATAAATAGTGCATTTTATGCATAAATATTCTAACTTAAAGGAGGACCCGGAGACATGGCAAGTACCATCTCCTTCAGCAGAAGGCTTAAAAATCAACCAAAAGAATACGCTTAAAAAATGGAGGAATGAATTACATGTCAAATTTTGGTTTTCTGTCCTTAGTTCCGGTGATTCTTGCAGTCACCATCGCCATCAAGTATAAAAATGTCGTGCTGGCCCTTTTTGTCAGTGTGCTCACTGGAGTACTCATCCTGGTGAATTTCTCTCCTGTCACCGCACTGACTGAGATGATTGGCACTTATTTCTTTGCCCAGCTGCAGGATTCCTACAATGCAGGGGTTCTTGTTCTTCTGGTCTTCATCGGTGGCTTCATCGCCCTCATGGAAAAGTCCGGTGGCGCCCTGGCCTTTGCCGCCAAAGCATCCAAAGTCATCAAAACCAGAGCAAAAGTTCAGCTGGCCGCCTGGATCGGTGGCATCATCATCTTCTTCTCGGATCTTGGCACACCTCTCATCGTGGGTCCCATCTTTGAACCGCTCTTTGACAAACTGAAAGTTTCCAAAGAGAAGCTGGCCTACATCATCGACTCCACCGCTTCCCCTGTGGCTGTTCTTGTTCCATTCATCGGATGGGGCGTCTACATCATGGGTCTCATCCAGAAAGAGTATGAGCTTCTAGGACTAACGGAGTCCGACTGGACTGCCTTTATCAAGTCCATCCCTTTCAACATCTACTCCATTCTCGCAGTTTTCTTAGTCCCCCTCATCGCCTTCAGCGGATATGAGTTTGGCGCCATGGCCAAAGCAGAAAAGAGGGTGCAGGAAACCGGAGAGAAATACTGGTCCACCTCAAAGCCCATGAGAAAACCAGATCAGGCGGATGTGAAAGAAAGTAAATCTTCCCTGGTGTTTCTTCCACTCCTGGTACTCTTTGTGACGCTTTTCGGTATTCTTGTGCCGTTAGGATTCCCTTTCAAGCAGGTGCCTGGAAGTGCCTTTAGAAGCGCACTGAGTACTGGATATCTTCTGGCCTCCGCGGTGCTGATCCTCATGATGGTCTACCACAAGGTGAAAAGCTTTGAAGAAACCTTCTCCATCTATCTGGGTGGCATGGCGAAGATGATGAACGTGGCTGTGATCCTTGTCCTCGCCTGGTCCTTGAGCGCGGTGAGCAAAGAGCTCGGCACATCTAGCTATATCGTCAGCATTGCCAGCGGATCTCTTCCTGCATTTCTGGTTCCCGCTGTGACCTTTCTCCTTGGCGCAGTCCTCTCCTTTGCCACCGGAAGCTCCTGGGGCACCTATGCCATCCTGATGCCACTTGTAATCCCCATGGCTACGGCTTTAGGCGCACCACTTTATGCCTCCATCGGCGCTGTCCTTTCCGGAGGAATGTTCGGAGACCACTGCTCCCCCATCTCCGATACCACCATCCTGGCGTCTTCCGGAGCAGGCTGTGATCACGTGGACCATGTGAAAACACAGCTGCCATACGCGCTTCTAAACGGAGCAGCGACTCTCATCGGATATCTCTTTGCAGGAGTAACTGGCAGCGCACTTTCTGTGGTCTTATCGCTGATTCTTGTCACCGTGCTGTATGTCGCAGGGTCCAAGTATAAAGGGGTTCGCATCCACGAAGAAAAAAAACTGCGCGCAGCCTAGTGAAACTGAAGGAGGAAAAGAAACTTGAAAAATCTATGGAGCAGCCGCTTCAAAAAAGAAATGAACCAGATGGTGGAGGAGTTCAACGCTTCCATCACCTTTGATAAGACTCTCTACAGACAGGACATCAGAGGCAGCATCGCCCATGCCACGATGCTTCAGAAGATGGGGCATCTAAGTCCCCATGAACTGGAAGCCATCGTCCAGGGCCTCTCTGATATCGAAAAGAAAATCGCCTCGGGAGAGCTCATCTTCACCTACAAAGATGAGGACATCCACATGGCCATCGAAAGCCAGCTCATCAAAGACATTGGAGACACCGGAAGAAAGCTCCATACCGCCCGAAGCCGGAACGACCAGGTGATCCTGGATGTGAGGCTGTACCTGAAGGAAGAGATGGAGGAAATTTTTGAGATCCTCAAAGGACTTCTTGAAACCCTTCTTCATCAGGCAGAAGCCACCAAAGAAGTGCTGATGCCTGGCTTCACACACCTGCAGCATGCGCAGCCTGTCACCGTAGGCTTTCATCTTATGGCGTACTTCCAGCAGTTTAAAAGAGATCTCATGAGGCTTCAGGGATGCTATGAAAGAACCGACGAGAATCCATTGGGCGCCTGCGCTTTGGCAGGTACCACCATCCCCATTGACCGCCACTACACCGCAGAGCTCCTTGGATTTAAGACCGTCACTGAAAACGCCATGGACACTGTATCAGACAGAGACTTTATTGTGGAGTTTCTGAGCTTTTCTTCTCTATTCATGGCCCATCTCAGCCGGATGTCGGAAGAGTTCATCCTATGGAATGCCCAGGAGTTCAGCTTCATCGAGATCGATGACGGCTTCTGCACCGGAAGCAGCATCATGCCTCAAAAAAAGAACCCGGATATTCCTGAGCTCATCCGTGGAAAGACCGGACGGGTCTATGGCCATCTCATGGGGCTTCTCACAGTGCTGAAAGGTCTTCCCATGGCCTTCAATAAAGACCTCCAGGAGGACAAGGAAGCACTCTTTGATACGGTGAAAACCATCAAGACCTCCGCCATAATCTTTACGGAAATGCTGGAAAACACATCGTTTAGAGCTCCGGACATGAAAAAGCATATGGAAAAAGGCTTCCTTCAGGCTACGGATCTTGCTGAACACCTGGTCCTTCAGGGCATCCCCTTCAGAACCTGTCACGAACTGGTGGGAAAAGCCGTAAAGTACTGTGAAGAGCATGATCTAACCCTGGAGGACCTGACAGAAGATTCTCTTCTACGCATTGATCCTCGCCTTTCCGGCATTCCCCTGCCGGACCTTACCATGGAAGGCTCCACAGAGAGACGAAACTCCTATGGCAGCACCGCTCCAAAAGATGTGGAGCGCCAGATTGCATCCGGTTGGGCACTCCTGGAATCCCTCACCATAATATAATAGCGAAAAGAGAGTCCCCACATCGACGAATCTCTGATGTGGGGACTCTTTCCTTATGTCTTCAGTTATGTCTTCAGTTATGTCTTCTCATTGGCCGAGATAAGTTTCTGACAGTTTTTCCAGATCCTTCTCAAAGCTCTCATCATCCCGAAGTTTCATGGAGCCATAATATCCATAGCCTTCCTCCGTATCCATCTCCACCACCTTGGCTTCTTCTGTATCCAGAGAAGTGTAATGATCTGGATACAGGTACTGACCATCCTTGGTCATCTGAATCTGAGGGGCAAAGGGGTAAAGCACGGAATAGACTTCCTTCCCCTCTTCTTCTCTAAGCGTCAGCGGAATCAGATATGTTCTATCCACCTGGAGCTTCTCCACACTGCCTGCCAAAGAGGTATAGGTATAAAGGTCATTCGTGACGGTAATGCTCTTTCCTTCTTCCACACCTTCAGAGGGCCCATAGACTTTACTGATCAGCACTGTGTATATGACTTTATCATTTTCAAAGGCGATTTCCGTGACGGTTCCTTTGATGAAGGCCGCGCTTTCCGTAAGAAGCTCTTCCGTAAAGGGCATGATCTTTCCACTTTGCCCTTCCATCGGTTCTGGGGCTTCCACAAGGACAGGCTCTTCAAAGAGAAGATCGCTGTATTTTACAGTTCCTGGTTCTCCACCGGGATTCTTTCCCATCAGGCTGTTGCCTGCAAGAATCACGGCCAAAAGGGCAAAAGCGGCTACGGTTCCATATAAGGGTTTTCTATTTTTCTTTTGATCCATGGTGAACACCTCATCTTCTTTATTTGTCAGTTTTTCCATCAGCTCTTCCTGATGTTTTTTTCTGGGTTCAACGTTTTTCCAGAGATTCCTGTATTCTTCCCTAGACATAACCATCCTCCTTCTCCAGTTCTTCTTTTAAACGCTTTCTGCCTCTTGTGAGCTGCATTTTCACCGCAGACTCTTTCAGACCAAGAAGCTTCGCCACATCAATAATTTTCAGATCCTCATAATAATGAAGATGCAGCACCGTGCGGTACTTTTGGGGCAGACGATGGAGCACTTCTTTCAGCACGTCTTCTTCAGGGGAGGATACATATCCGTCCTGATCCTGAAGCGGCATCTTCTGCACTTTGGAGAGAAGAGAAAAGAGGCTGCTGCTGCAGTTCATGGTGACCCGCAAAAACCATGCTTTCTCATGGTCTGCGTTCTCAAATACCGGCCGCGTCCGAACATATCGCAGGAACACTTCCTGTGTCACATCCTCGGCGTCATGGCGGTTTTTTGTTCTGGCATAGGCCAGTTTAAACACTCTATCGTACTGGTTCAGAATGACCGTCTGAATCCCGGGTTCATGGTGGTCTTCTCTTTGCAAGTTCCTTCCTCCCTTCTCTCTTTACTAGGAATACCCTGGAGACTAAAAAAAAGTCACAAGGGCGAAGAAATACTTGAAGATGAGGTGTCAAAGTATCTCTTCACAGGACTTCTTTTCATTTGGTGAGAAAATCATAGCAGAAGGAGCTGCGCTCTACAATGAAAAAAGCTCCGGTTTCCCGAAGCTCCTACATATATTATTTTTCACGGCCCTTTCGCAGCTGTCCATACAATGCGCCCACTAAAGCACCAAGAGCCGCTGGAAGAATCCACCCAAGACCAAGATCGTAAAGGGGCAGATAATTTTTATAAAACTCAAGAACGCTGTTCAAGAAGCCCAAGGAAACGGAAGGCATAAACTGCAGAAGCGACACGTACCCATCCAAGATGCTCACAGCAAAGGTGAGAAGAATCGCCATGAGAAACACTGGCCTTTTCAGGGGTAGGATTCCCGACAAAAGACTAAGAAGGATCAGCACAATGGCCACGGGATAGATGGTCATAAGCACCGGCACTGCCAATTGGATGATCTTCGTGAGGCCAAAGTTTGCCACAAGAAGAGACACCAGCGTAAGGATCCTCACATAAGTTTTATAAGAGAATCTCCCGAAGGTCTCTTTGAAAAACTCACTGCAGGAAATGATGAGACCGATGCTGGTTTTAAGGCAAGCCAGTACAATGATAGCAGCAAGAAGAACCGCTCCATACTCCCCAAAATAATGCTTGGCCACGGCAGCAAACACTTGCCCGCCATTTTGAAAGGTGCCAAGAATCCCAACACTGGATGCGCCCATAAAGACAATAAGCCCATAGATGAGGGCCATGAGGGCCATGGCAAAGACTCCTGAAATCAGCGTGGCTTTGGCCATATCCTTTTGAGAGGTGATGCCTCTTCCTTTTAAAGCCTGGATGACCACGATGCCAAAGGCAAGAGAAGCCAGTGCATCCATGGTGTTGTATCCTTCCTTAAACCCGGTGACAAAGCTTTCTTTCACATAGGTCCCTAAAGGGCTCTGAAAACTCCCCATGGGCTTCAGAAGACTCGTGAGAATAAGGAAAAAAAGGAAGAGAAGAAACAGCGGCGTCAGATATTTTCCGATATAGTCCACGATTTTTCCTGGTTTTAAGGAGTAGTAGTACACCAGGGAGAAAAACAGCAAGCTGAACAGGAACAGAAAAAGGCCAAACTGTCCTTCTTTGAGATAGGGCTCAAATCCTACCACAAAAGGAACCGTAGCCGTTCTTGGAATGGCAAAGAGCGGCCCTATGGTGAGATATAGAGCTACGGAAAAAATCAGGGAGAACACTGGATGTACTCGATCTGCCAGTTCTTTCAGACCACTGGCCCCAGAAAGCCCCATGGCCAGGATGCCTAAAAATGGAAGACCGATGGCGGTGGTGAGAAATCCTGCCAAAGCACCAAAGAACTCTGTCCCTGCACTTTGTCCCATCTGAATGGGAAAAATCAGGTTTCCTGCACCGAAAAACATGCCAAAGAGAATGGTGCCGACAATGATGTACGTTGAAGTATTGTTTTTCTTGTTCAAAGTATTTCCTCTTTCTTATAAAAATTAAAATATCCTTCCTATTCTATCATAGGATCTCCACAGAAAGCACGGTGAGAAAAGTATCTTCCACACGGAACCTGACGTTCATTCCCCCGAAGCTGAGACCGTAGACTCTTTCCGGATCGTTCTGATAAGAAGGTCTTGGGTCTTCTTTCAGCACCGAAACCAGGGCTGCATATTTTTCTGGAATGATTTTATCCACAAGATCTTTTGGAATATCCACAGAAAGCTTTGGCTTTTCCACTTCAAAGATCCCGCACCTGGCTTCCTCATGGCTGTCTGAATAAGGCAGATAGGGCTTGATGTCCACAATGGGGGTTCCGTTCATAAGATCTGCCCCTTGCACCAGAAGAACAGGCCCTTTCACAGGATCCATCTCCACCCCTTTGAGTTTTACCGCAGATAGCCCTAAATGGTTTGGCCGAAAAGGAGATCTTGTGGCAAAAACACCCAGTCTCTTGTTTCCTCCAAGTCTTGGGGGCCTTACCGTGGGTGTCCATCCTCCTTCTACAGCTTCTGAGAACTGCCAGATGAGCCACAGGTGGGTGAAGTTCTCCATGCCTTTCACTGCATCCTCTGTTCTGTAGCCCGGTTCAAAGACGATCCTTCCTTCTAAATCCTCCACAAGGCCACCCTGCCTTGGAATGCCGAACTTTGAGGGAAAATCCGTCTCAATCCTTGCAATGATGTCTATTTCGATTTTTTGGTTTCCTGTTGTTTCTTCCTTCATATTCCGCACCTTTCTTTTTCTCCGTCAGGCACCCGTGTACCCATGATTCACTTTCAGTTTCTCTTCTATCTCCTTGAAATGCACTCCTGTGAAGTCTTCCGTCCACTGGAAAAGCTTTTTTGAAAGCTCTTCATCCCGGGCTTTTCTGGAGACCTTTCCTGGTTTTCCATTATAGAAGTATTCTCCAGTCATTCCTTCCACAGAAGGGGCTGTGGCCAGATACACCGCAGTGGCTGCCCCTTCCTTAGGGCTTCTGAAAAATGGCTTCAGAAGCTTCGTAATGCCTCTCCCAAACCCAGTCTCCCGGTTCACACCCATGTTGGTGGCGACAGCACCTGGATGGCAGCTGTTCACCGTAATACCATATGGAGCAAGCTTCTTTGAAAGCTCTTTGACAAAGAGCACATTGGCAAGCTTCGACTGTCCATAGGCCTTAAAAGGCCGAAAGCTTTTTTCAAGGGACAGATCCTCAAAATGAATGTCTCCCCATTTATGGGCACCGGAGGCCACTTGGATAATTCGGCTTCCTTTTTGAAGCTTCTGTAGAAGAAGCATGGTCAGAAGAAAGTGTCCCACATGGTTCACCCCAAACTGCATCTCCATCCCTTCCTTCGTGAGCTCTCTTTGGGTGGTGATAACCCCAGCATTATTCAGCATCACATCTATTTTCTCATAGGTTTCTCCAATAGAGGCAGCCGCCCTTCGGACGGACTGAAGATCTGACAGATCACAGAGAATCAGCTGAAAGCAGCCTGGCTGCTCTTCATTCAGCATTTTGAAGGCCTCACTTCCTCTTTTTTCACTGCGGACCAGCATCAGCACAAAATATCCTTTTCTTGCCAGCATCCTGGCAGAAGCCATGCCCATGCCTGAATTTGCGCCGGTCACCAGGGCGATCTTCTTCTCCATACCCATTTCCCCTTTGCTTTATGCCATGACTTTTCTTTCTATCTTATCACAGTTCTTCCCGTTTCAATATTGCGGAAACATCAGAGATCCTCAGCCTGTCTTCCTCACTCCGAAAAAAAGCCGCAGCTTCTTTTGCTGCAGCTCTTTTATTCAGTCTACGAGGAAAGATATTTTGACATTCACTCTATACGTAGTAATTTCTTCGCCCTCTACCACAGCCTGCATTTCTTTCACATACACAGACTTGATGTTCTTCACGGTTTTTGAAGCTTCCTTCACTGCATCTCTTGTTGCAGCTTCCCATCCATCTTTTGATTCCGCTAGAAGCTCAATGACTTTCACAACTGCCATATTCTAAAGACCTCCTTCTTTGTTTTTTTCATCATAACAAAGAAGCATAGAGAAACTATGAGGAAACACCAAACAATCTATGAATGCTCTTGTTCTTTCTCTAAAAAGAGACTGAAAAGCGCATAAGCCGCTCCCCCAAATAAGATGGGTAAACTGAAGAATAGAATGAGTCCAGGTGCATCGTCATAGTCTGCCAGACGGTAAGTAAAGGGCAGCAACAGCAGAAAAATGATACTAAAGACCGCGGCAGAGGCTCTGGCTTTTCTCCATATACTCAGTCTGTTCTTCCCCGCTGCATCTTCTCTTTCCTTCAGCAGGCTCAACATGAGCTGAAGGAGATAAATCACGGGCAGGATGGACAGGTACAGACCTCCAATGAGCGGATAAAGTAAACCCGCATAGCGTGGATTCACAGGCTCTTCCAAAAGAGAGAACAGAAACATCAAAGAGACCCCCACAATCACAACTGTTAATAGCACCAGAAAACTTTTTAGATACAGCTTATACCATTTTTTCATCACAATCACGCTCTACTGTTAAGGTATCCACAGAAGGATCTCAGCCGTTCTGTGAACTCAGAGCTATTTTATCATCATTTTTATTGAATAACAATAAAAATATATTATTATTCAATTCTATACCATTTCTCCATTCCTAGCCTGCTCCTAGAGAACCGTGTGGTAAGACTTATCTGAATGCGTTCCGATCTTCCACGTAATCCTCCAGAAGAGTCTTCTCCACATTGGGATAATTCTCCAACAGTCCTTCCAAGAGTACACTTTTATAGAGTGCTCCCGCATCATTTTTTGCCTTCACTCTTTTACTGGTGAAAGTCATGGCAGGAATGCCCTCGATATCTTTCAGCCTCACTGGAAGACCGTACCAGGAAGTGTCTTCGTCCGGTTCATTTCCACCATTTTCTTCCCGTAGGATATGCTGATACTGGGTTTTTGTCACAAGATAGGCCACGCCATAGGCTTTTCCAGGCTTTGTGGTATCCAGAAAAGAGACGCCTTTTCCTTCCCAGGATCCTGATTTGCCGCCATAGTACATGTCAAAGGGTATAGTGACCTTCTTCTTTCTCCTTGGGAGCCTTCTGTCTATGCATTCTTTCTGATGTCTCCCAAGCCCTCGGAAGCTTCCGCCCTCCAGATAATACCTGAACCGCTCAAGAAGCATATTGGACCCGTAGGAAACATACCAGATGAGTTCTTCCTTGGGGACCCATGGCTGATCCGTGACTGCCACTTTATTCTTCTTTTCCACTTCATGAAGATACACATAGGTGCCCACAGGATAAAGCATGATGCCCTCCTGCCATACGGAAACTTCACGATAGCTGTAGAGATGCCCTTCCCCCTCCAGATGATGAATCCGCTGCAATGTTTCACGGGTGACTTCATAGACCTCGCCTAAGACTGTACCGTCCTTCTCTTCTTTAATCCCAGGATAGCTCCCCAAGTGATACAGTGCGAAGTCCCTCAGATTTGCTTCACCAAGATATCTGCTTCCAGAAAGATATGCCTCATGATTCCTGTTTCCTTTCATTAGAGTCCCATAGACAAAAATTCTTGCCATTTCGTTTTCTCCTCTCAGTTTTTTCAGCAGTGCTTTTGCTTCTTCTGTATTGTCTTCTCCCCAGTCAGAATAGACCGCTTCCCTGCGGCATTTCCATGCAAGATAATCCACCGCTGCCTGGAATGCCTTTGAAAACTCCGGTGCATCCTCTGGAAATCTTCGGAGAAACTCCATTACATTTCCTTCTTCAAAGAGTCTCAAAGTTTCCATAAGGCCTCTTAGTCCGTCATGTCCTGCCCCTAAAAAACCTCTCCCTGTAGCGCCGTGAAGAAGCCTTCTGAATATCTCATCAAATCCATCGAGAGTTGTAACTTTCTCCAGATTCTTCAGCTTCATCTGCATCAGAATGGCACAGGAAATATACGTTGGGCGATAGAAATAAAGGACTCTGGAGTCACTGGGCATCTCCTCTGGTGAACCAAGGCCCAAGAAGTACAGTTTCTCATTTCTTGGAAGCGCCTTGGCATCCTGCAGCATTTTCCTTGCATAGGCCACGGCATCCTCTTCAGAAACTCCCCCGGACTTGATCTCTCTAAGGTCCTCCATCAGCTTGGCAATGATCTTTTCCATTTCCATGGTATCGATGGTTTCTGGTCTGTAAAATGTGTTTTTCATACAATTTCCTCCTCATGTTTTCTTTTGCTTTATGTTTTCATGATAGAGGATGGGATTGATTCTTGGTATGAAACCCGGTTTCAACTTTTTAGTACAGCTCTTCTTTGGTATAGGCACTTCTCAGGACACGGTCAAAGAATACGGTCCTTTCCCCCTCTTTATACTCAATCTTCAGGAGGCTTCCTTCATAGGTACCCGGGATACATAGGCACTCCTCCAGAAAGACAGCACTGCCGTCATCTTCCAGGTACTCCATATAAAAAGACTTTTCATTTTTCAAGCAGTCCATGAGTACGCTCGGTCCATCCGTCGTCTTAAAACGCTTCTCTTCAAGAAAAGCATCGCTCTCTGAGCTTGCTAAAGCCTCATAAAATGCAGTATCTTCCTGAAAAAGCTCTTTGGATACCTGGAGAATTCTATTTTTCCCATAGGAAGAAAGCTGCATCCAAAGGTCTTCTGCTGATTTCTGCGCATAAGCCTTCATCAATGGATTCTCCATCATCATTTGGAGACCCTTCAGCGCTACAATGACTTGGGTCAGGTTCCAGGTGAGAAAAAACGGATGAACGGTGGAACTGAGCAAGACTTTTCCATTTTTTCTCTCCATATCCCGGATCTCGAACTTCCTGCCTAAGATCTGAATGGGATCCTCATCCAGACCCCGGAGCTTTTTAAGATCTTCCTCCAGCGTCCTTGTGCTCACCCATAAGCGTTCACTCAAATCCTCTATATTGAGATCTCCACCTTGAAGCTCCTTTGCCAGATACATCTGACGCTCAAAGGTATTCCACACCTCCACTTCAGGAAAAGAGACTTCTATGCTGCACTGATGCACCTCTATAAGATACTGAAGAAATCTCTTATAGACGAGGATTGCTGTACCTTTATGACTCTTATAGGATCGAACCGCATCTTTCATCGCCCGTTCCAGCTCTTCCTTTTCCAGATGATCTACTGTGTACTGAACTTCCAGCATCTTCAAAATTGATTCCACGGTGCTTTCTTTCAGTGAACTATATCCGAAATACTTCTGATAATTCTTCGGTTTTAAGATTTCCTCAAACCAGTTCGGTCCTCTCCCCTTCTTCATATGGCCCATCTCCTTGATTTTCATTTCTTGTATTTGTTTTATATATCTACATCTTACTTGCAAAAATTAATCATGGGAACCTATAGTTTTATCAAATGAATTTTACATAGTATTATGAGTCCATCTCATATAAATATAACAAAAATCGAAAAATCAGCCTATTTTTTTCTGATACTAGAGTTTAACCCAAGTTAAATCTAAGTTTTTTCAATAATTCTTAAACCTGTACGAACAAGATTGACAACGTTTACTTGATTCGTTAAACTAAATACGAACAGACCTTCATAGGCTTGTTAAATTTCGACAGCTATGCTCCGACTCTGAAAAGTGCCGTACCTTACCTTGAATTAGCTAAAAATTCAGTGAAATTAAGGCATTTATCCAGAACCGGCAGTTTTTGCTGTCAAAAAAAAAGAGAGGGGTAAAAGAATGAAAAAGAACCGTAAACTTGTCATCTTATCCGCACTGCTTACCGCCATGATGCTGTTTTCCGTAGCCTGTTCCTCCGGTGATAAAGAAGGAAACGGCGATGGAAGTGTGGATATCGGGATCGTTCTTCCTACAAAAGATGAGCCCCGCTGGGTTCAGGATGAGACCAGATTCAAGGAAGCTCTTGCAGACACAGATTACTCTGTAGAAATTCTCTTCAGCCAGGGATCCTCTGCGAAAGAAAAAGAAAATGTGGAATCACTTCTGACCAAGGGAATCAAAGTGCTGATCATCTGCCCACACGATGGAGATGCCGCTGCCGCTGCTGCTGAAGCCGCTGCTGCTGAAGGCGTTAAAGTCATCTCTTATGACCGTCTCATCACTGGTACTGATGCTGTAGATTACTATGTGACATTTGACTCCATCGCCGTTGGTGCGGCCCAGGGCCAGTATCTCATCGATAAAGCGTCCGGCAAGGACAATCCATTATACCTCTATGCCGGTGCTGCAACAGACAACAACGCATTCCTGTTCTTTGAAGGCGCATGGAGCGTTCTTCAGCCTAAAGTCAAGGATGGCACCTTTGTCATCAAGAACTCCCCAGAAGCTGTAGCACTTCAGGACAAAGCTGAGCTGACCCGTGATGAAATGGCCAAGATCATCGGACAGATCACCACCAACTGGGATTTCAACGAAGCCAAGAACAAAGCAGAATCTCACCTGACTGCCGCATCAGCCGCAGACAAGGGCGATGTGTTTATCCTTGCGCCAAACGATGGAACTGCAAGATCCATTGCGGACACCTTTGCCACAGACAGTGATGTTACAAGCTTTGTTGTGACAGGACAGGATGCTGAAAAGGCTTCCGTTCAGTACATCATCGATGGAAAGCAATCCATGACTGTATTTAAAGACGTGAGAACCCTTGTAAAAGACTCCATCGACATGGCTGTTTCCATTCTGAAGGGCGAAACCCCTGGAACCACAGGCGCCTATGACAACAAGAACAAAGAAGTTCCTGCAAAGCAGACTGAAGTTATTACTGTGGATCAGGAAAATGTGAAGGCAGCCCTCATTGACTCTGGATATTATGAAGCATCGGAGTTTACTGGACTGGAATAGCAGCTGAACTCACAAAAAAATAAAGTACCTTCAAATAGTGAAAGCCATTTTGGCTTTCACTATTTATGATATACGAGACCTGGAAAGGCCATGGTCTTTTCCGGGCATCAGCAAACAGAGGAGAGGGAATATATGGAAACTGCCCTTCAGACAGATTATATTCTGGAAATGAAAAACATCACCAAAGTCTTCCCAGGGGTAAAAGCCCTGGATGATGTGAACTTCAAGGTGAAACGCGGAGAGATCCACTGCCTTGTAGGAGAAAATGGTGCCGGTAAATCCACCCTGATGAAAGTGCTCTCTGGTGTATGGCCCTATGGGTCCTATGAAGGAGACATCCTTCTTCATGGAGAAGTGCAGAAGTACCAGGGCATCCATGACAGCGAAAAAGCAGGAATTGCCATCATCTATCAGGAACTGGCGCTGATTCCTGAGCTTTCTGTCTATGAAAACATCTATCTGGGCCACGAAATCAAAAAAGGCAGATTCATCGACTGGAACGAGACCATCAAAATGTCCAAAGAAATGCTGAAAAAAGTACGGCTCAATGTGAATCCCGAAACCAAAATCAAGGAACTTGGCGTCGGTAAGCAGCAGCTCATCGAAATCGCCAAGGCCTTCAGTAAAGACGCCCGCCTCATCATCCTGGATGAGCCCACGGCTGCGCTGAACGATGACGACTCCGCCAATCTTCTGGAACTTCTGCTGGAGCTGAAGAAAGAAGGCGTTACCTCCATCATGATCAGCCATAAGCTGAAGGAAGTCATCCACATCGCAGATACTGTCACTGTCCTTCGGGATGGAAAGACCATCTGCTCCCTGTCCAAAGAGAAGGGAGAAATCTCAGAACCAGTCCTCATCCGAAACATGGTGGGTAGAGCCATTGATGACATCTTCCCCAAACGGCTGGAAAAGAATCTGGGAGACATACTTCTAGAAGTAAGAAATCTCAGTGCTGTGGATCCCAAAAACGGCAAAAAGGTACTGAAAAATGTCAGCATCCATGCGAGAAAAGGTGAAGTGGTCGGGATTGCCGGCCTCATCGGTGCAGGAAGAACAGAGCTTGCCTCCTGCATCTTCGGAAACCCCAAAGGCTTCAAGATGCAGGGAGATATATTCGTAGACGGCGAAAAACATACCTTCCATCATCCGAAAGATGCCATCAGAAAAGGCATCGCCTATGTCACTGAAGACCGAAAAAAAGAAGGACTGATCCTTCTTCAGGATATTAAGAACAACATCAGTCTGGCCAACCTCAAAGGCATCTCTTCCAGCGGCATTGTCAATGACAATGAGGAGATCACCGTAGGTGAATCCTACCGGAAATCTCTTGGCATCAAAACCCCTTCGGTGGAGCAGCTCACAAGAAACTTAAGCGGTGGAAACCAGCAGAAGGTTTCCCTGGGCAAATGGCTCAACACAAAACCCATGGTTCTCATTCTGGATGAGCCCACCCGAGGCATCGACGTAGGCGCAAAGTTTGAGATCTACACCATCATCAACAGCCTGGTCAAAGAAGGCATGAGCATCATCATGATTTCCTCCGAGCTTCCGGAAATTCTGGGCATGAGCGACCGCGTCTACGTGGTTGCAGAAGGCAAAATCACAGGAGAATTGTCTGTGGAAGACGCCACCCAGGATAAAATCATGGAACTTGCCACAGTCTGAGAACAAAGAGGAGGAAGAAAAAATGGAACTGCTTAACGATCTCAAAACCATGCTCAAAAAAAATATCCGTGAATACGGCATGTTCATTGCCCTTTTTGCCATTATGCTGGTATTCTCCATCCTCAGTGATGGGGTGTTCATGTCTCCACGAAACATCAGCAACCTCATAAACTCCATGGGCTACATCGCAGTCCTTGCTGTCGGCATGACCCTTATTCTGATCATCAAGCACATTGATCTCTCCGTGGGATATGTGGCAGGATTCCTTGGTGCTGTAGCAGCAATGCTCATGACTTCCTGGGATCTGCCTGTTCTTCTTGTGATTCCCATCATTCTTTTTCTGGGCATCCTCATTGGACTGTTCAATGGCTTCATGGTCGCAAAGCTTCAGCTCCCAGCCTTCGTGGTATCCCTTGCGGGGATGCTGATTTTTAGAGGGGCTCTTCTTCAGGTCACAGCAAAAACCGGAACCATCATCATTCCGAATAAAACCTTCAACAACATCGGTGTCGGTTATATTCCAGACCCCGTGAAGCTCATTCCGGGCTTTCATACCTTAACTTTAGTCATTGGCGCACTTTTCATCGTTTTCTTCATACTGTCACAGTTCAAGAACCGGAAAAACAAACTGAAATATCAGTTTGAAGTGGTCCCAATTAAGATCTTCTACATCAAGCTGGTTTTTGTATCCGCACTCATTGCTTATGTGACCTATATTCTCTCGGACTATAACGGTCTTTCCTGGACCGTGGTCATTGTCCTCATCGTGGTGGCTCTTTACCATTTCCTCACCACAAAGACCGTTCTTGGAAGACACATCTATGCTGTGGGCGGTAACGATGAAGCGGCAAAGCTCAGCGGAATTGACGTAAAAAAGGTCACCCTTTTCGTCTTCTCCTCCATGAGCATGCTGGCTGCCCTCTCCGGTATTCTCTATACCGCAAGACTCCAGTCAGCAACAGTCACCGCAGGAACTGGATTTGAACTGGATGCCATCGCCTCTGCCTATGTGGGCGGTGTTTCCGCAGCTGGTGGCGTAGGAAAGGTCACAGGCTCCATCATTGGAGCCCTGGTTATGGCTTCTCTCACCAGCGGTATGAACCTACTTAATGTAGGTGCATCCTACCAGTACATCATCCGTGGTGCCATCCTCATTCTCGCTGTGGTCTTTGATGTACAGACCAGGAACAAAGCAAAATAGCGTGCTTCAAAAGAATACCAAAAAAGAAAGGAACCACCGATCGTAAGGTCGGTGGTTCCTCATTTTTGTCTAGGGAGGAGATTCCAAAGTCAGACCCGGAACCTCCTTTTGATTGTCACGCCTTTAGGTCTTGTCCTTTATTCTAGTACTTGGTTGTATTGTAGAAAGCATTCATCTCCCAGAAAGGAACATAGGTCTCTGAATGCGCTGCGATGTAGATTGAGCCAGCTTTCTTTAACGTAATCTCATAGGTGAAGCTTGTAGTCTGGTCTTTGATCACCGGTTTATATGGTAACTGTCCAGGATCTGCTGTGTATACCGATGTCTTTCCGGTCTTTTTCACTGGCAGAGGCGTTTCTCCTACATAGAGGTGAATCTTCTTCAGAGAGAATCCAGGCTCCATCTCGTATCTCAAGGTTACCAGCTTGTTGTAATACTCTACATACAGTTTGCCTGCCAGAAGTCCCTTGCTGATGTCATTTTGTCCTGCGCCTGTATAGATTGGGAAAATGTAGCTGCCTTCAGGCAGTGGACCATTGGTCCAGCCCCATTTAGCATTGGCAACTAAAGTGTTGATTGGGATGGCAAAGTCTCCACCAAAGGCCCATCCGGTCTCCATATAGAGCATCTGTCTGACTTCCACAATCTCTGTGTCACTGTCTCTGATCTCATTGGGAAGACCTGCAGGATTAGCAAGAACAGATGCTGTATTTTCCAGCATACCGATGTCTGCGGTGGTAAGCAGTCTTGTGTACTGCACTTCTTCAGAAGCGCCAATGGCTAAGGAGCCGCTGAATCCAGCTAATATTCCTACCAGGGTATCCTTCACAACGACGTTCACAAGATCAATGTCTCCCGTATTTGTGATTTTCACCGTGTAGGTCAGGGTATCGCCCACATGGGCCATGGAGGTATTGACGCTCTTCTCCAGCTTGATATGAGGATGTACCAGATCTACCGATACGCTGTCTTCCAGTCTGTCAGTACAAAGGTTGTTTCAGGTGTATCTGCTGTGCTCAGATTCTTCACAGTCACTGTATAGTGTACTGTCTCTCCAGGTACAGCTTTCACTTTGTCCACTTTCTTTTCAATGCTGTAACTTGCTGGAAGAGGTTGACGCTGTACTTGGAATCGGAAGATACTTCTTTCGAGAAGACATCATTCACATACTTAATAAGTCGCCGTAACACTGTACAGGAATGGATCTTCTGCCTCTTCTGGAATCAGGAAGGATTTTGTGACCTTCTCCTTCTCTCCCACACCAAGGGTAGTCTTCAGGAAAAGAGAGGTGAGGTCAAAATCAAATGTACTGTCATAAATCTTTACTTTTTCCAGTGGTAAATCGCCGATGTTCTCCACTTCAAAGCTGTAGGTGGTTTCATCACCAATCTTGGAGAGTTCATCACCAGTTTTTGTGATCTTGATCATTGGATCTACAATGGTTGTTTCATCAAAAGCAGCTCCACTATACTTATTTGGGAACTTTTTAAAAGCGGTGACATAGTAGGCTTCGTTCTTGATGATGGATCCTCTCTCCGCATCCAATGGAATGGTATAGTTCATCTCTTCGCCGTCAAAGATCTTACTCTCCCCTGGGAGCAGCTTAAAGGTTTTTGCTGTAGCATCTTTAAAACCAAGGAGCTCATCTGTGAGAACAAAGAATGGTATCTCCAGAAGCTAGCATCAGCATAGAAGGGATCCTCCTTCTCCAGCTGCCCTCACCCAGTACACCTTCTTTGTGCGAAATAGCTCCAATGGGCAGGGACTCCACTTTATTTGGATAGGTCTGCATATAGTTTGGTTCCATCATCTCATAGACAAGAAGCTCTGAGCCGTAGGACAACTCTTCAAACATGTATACACCACTCGCATCTGTCTTGGTCTCCAGTGGCACCAGGATGTCTTCGATTTTACCGATGAGCTTGATGGTCCAGTTTGGAAGTCCTGTCTCTCCTTCATCAAACATTCCATTGTTGTTGGTATCCAAGAACTTTTTACCCGTTACTGTACGATAGGTCTCAGGTGCATCTGGAAGCTATACATCTCTGCTTCCTTTCACATCCAGCATACTAAAGTGTCCGCTGGATCCTGTCTCAGATCCGGAACCATATCCAATGGGATCAAAGTCCAGCACATTATAGATATAGCCGCCCCAGCCTGCTGGTGCCCCACTTGCATAAGCTTTCTGAAGATCTCTTGAGAAAATGTAGTTTCTGGCCAGGTGAAGCTCAAAATAAATGTAGAACGAATCTACAGTATAGGGATCCTTTCCCTGGGTCTCCAATGCATTCATAATATCTTCAGCCGTAACGATAAACGATCTTTTTTGATCGTAAATACTACCAACTTTACCGATGGATCCAGTCACAGCAGAGCAGTTCATCTGAGAATTTGGAAGGTTCAGCAGTTCATACTCATCCCAGGTATTTTCTCCCGGATGGTTCTGAGCGATGTTCACATTCTCCGGTGTGCCCAGTGAATATGGATTTCCGTCAGCCATTGGCCATCCTTCTGCAAAACCAAGCTCATCTGTACCAACCTGAATGCCCTTCACCAGGTCCACAAACATGCCCCACTCAACACTGCCACCAATGGGATACGCAGCACTATACCAGATGGTGAGATCCGGAAAATTCTGGAATCCTGGGTAAAGGCTCTGGAAATTGGAGATTTTCGCTTTACCTGGGAAATACTCTCCTTCCGCATAAGATTTACCAAGGTTACCCGTCGTCCAGCCTCCGTCCCAATCCTTTGTGTCCACAGTGAACTACTCGCCACTTAAATGATTGACATCATTTTGAAGTGGGAGCTTCTTGGTCAATATCTCCAATGAGATAAGTATCTCCAAGCTCAACGGGTGGTCCCCACCCTGAAAAACTATATCAACCTATTTTCAGCAGATTCTTAGTTGCGTTATGGTCTCGGTCATGCGTTGTGTGACAATTTGGACAAGTCCATTCTCTGACGGCGAGGTTTTTGACCTCGCTGTTTTTATGTCCACAAACATGACAAAGCTGGCTGGATGCAAAGAAAGCATCTGCCTTATTAATCGTTCTTCCGTACCATTCCGCCTTATAACAAAGTATACTCACGAAAGTAGACCAGGATGCGTCGGAGATGGATTTCGCTAGTTTATGGTTCTTCAGCATATTTTCAACTCTTAAGGTTTCAATATTGATGACTTGGTTTTCGTCTATCAATCGAGAAGAAACCTTATGGAGATAATCTAACCTCTGATTAGCCACTTTCTCATGGACAATGGCCAGTTTTTGCTTGTTCTTGTAGTAGTTGTTGGAACCTTTGACCTTTCGAGATAAATCCCTCTGTAGTTTTTTGATTTTTGCTTCACCTTGAGCCAGAAACTTTGGATTCAGAATGACTGTTTCATCAGAAAGTGAAGCGTAAGTCTTGATTCCAAGGTCAATAGCAATCTTGTTTTGTGATTCGGCTTTAGGCTGAATGTCTTCTTCGGTCAAGATAGAAACAAAGAATTTTCCACTTGAAGTCCTACTGATGGTCGCTGATTTTAGAGATACCTCATCTGGAATGTGGCGATGATATTTTATACGAATCATCGACTTCAGCTTTGGGATTTTCAGATACTTCTTGTCAATAATGTCGATGGTTCCTTTCTGATTGTTGGTGGTATAGCTTTGACCATAGGCTTTCTTTTTGTACTTAGGAAAGCCTTGATTAGTGTTTCCTTTCTTTTGTTCCCGAAAGAAGTTTTTATAGGCTTTCTCCAGGTTCAGCTGAGCATTGGCTAACGCCAATGAATCTACTTCCTTGAGAAACTCATGCTCTTTCTTGTATTGAGCGGGTGTGTTTTTTAACATTTGACCTGATTCTTCATAGTGCTTTATTTTGTCATAGAGCATGACATTGTATATAAAACGGACACAACCAAAGGTTTTTGCGAAAAACACTTTCTGTGCATCCGTAGGATAAATTCGATATCGATACGCTTTATTTACAATCATCTCATCAACCCCTTTTTATATATTATGCCCAACAGAGATAAAAAATATTCATTCTTGTGCAAAATAAAAAACGATTCATCCTCCACCTATAGAGGATAGGGGAATTCTCGCTGATTTTAGTTAAATCCTTCTAAGGTAACGCTACCAACAAAATCTGCAGAATACACGATTTTCGTACCGAAGTTCAGCGTCGTCACCATGAGATCAGTACATGCATCTCTAGCAGACACGAAATCCCACAAAATCCACTGCTATTTCAGGTCCTATATTGACTCTAAAGCTGCTTCATACCTTATAATGAAGAAAAGATACAGAAAGGATTGACTTCATGAAGATTAAAGATGTAGAAAAGCGTACACAAATAGATCGGGCAACCTTATATTATTATGAAAAAGAAGGACTCCTGTCTCCAGAGAGAACCGAAAACGGATACCGGATCTATAGCGCAGAAGATCTCCTTATGATTGAAAAAATCAAACTGCTCCGTTCTCTTCAGATATCCATTGAAGATTTAAAGGCAATGAAAAGAGATGACACCTCTCTATCTTCTGTTCTGGAAACTCAGTTGGAACTCCTCTCTTCTGAGGAAAAGAAATCCCAGGACGCTAAAGAAATATGCCAGAAGATGCTTGCCCAAGGAGAAACTTTTGTGACTCTCTACCCAGAGCAGTACCTAAAATCAAAGGAAGACGCAGCATTCCTGAATAGATCTGACGATTTTCCAGAGGAGCTGCCTCAGGTCTATGACCCTATCCGGAGATTATTTGCCAGATTCTTTGATTACACCCTCTATGCCACTCTTTGGTATCTGGTGCTCTATCTCACCCTGCGCATCGATCTTCAGAACCGACCTTTCCTTTATCTCATACTGGATCAGATGGTTACGATGGCTCTGATGCTTTTTGTGGAGCCAGTGTTATTGACCCTGTATAAAACAACTCCCGGAAAGAGGATTCTTGGATTGTGGATAGAACGCCGTGACGGTACACCACTTCAGTATCATGAGGGTTTCTCAAGAACTTTTCTGGTGCTTCTGGAAGGTATGGGATTTTTAGTTCCTCTCATCACACTCTTTACTCATATTATTTCCTACAACAGGTGTATCCAGGGAGAAAATCAGCCTTGGGATAAGAACATCGCTTACCGAATTAAAGACCGAAAGATTCTAAGAGGTGTTCTACTTGGAGTATTGTTGACTATTCTTCTCAGCACCACTGCGCTCATCCAGTACGTATACTTCATGCCACCAAACCGAGGAAACTTGACGGTGGAAGAGTTCACGGAGAACTTCAACCACTACCAAAAGATTTATAATCTTCCTCTGAATGGCAAAAAACTGAAGACCAGTGCCACCTGGGAATCACCTTACGACTTCAGAGATCTGTATCTTCCAGATCACGTAACACAGCCGCCTGTTCTAACTTTTTCCATGAAAGACGGTTTCGTAGAAGCGGTATCCTTTGATATTGATGTAAGAGACACAGACTTTTATGTCTACCACTATGGAGAATATATGAGCCTCATCAGCCTGGCATTGATGACACCTGAATGGAACCTGGCCACCACCCGGGAGAAAGCAGACAAGCTTGTGGACTACTTTTCCTGGAACTCCTCCTCTTCCTATACGATGAATGTTTTGGGGGTGGACATTGACAATGATGTCCTATTCGAAGGCTTCGAGGAGACACACAACCACACAATGCCCCTTAGGGATGTGGAAAGCAATTTTTACAGGCAAAAGTTTATTGCCTCAAAATATCTTCCCTAATTAAATAAAGCAAAGGAGTCCAATTTAGGTATCGGATTCCTTTGCTTTTATTTATGTAATAGTATTGAACCGTTATCCTGAAAAGGATGAATATTACTACAATACTTCTCTCGTCCATCGGTTGGACTGATAGATATAGTACCCATAAAGCACCACCAGGATATTGGAAACATTCATAGCGATCCAAACACCTCTCTGGCCTAAACCAGTGAACTGGTTGAAGATGAGAATCATCGGGATTCTCACAAGCCAAAGCCTTCCGATGGCCATGAACATAGAGTAGTTTGTATGCCCTGCGCCCTGAAACAGCCCCTGAAAGATGGAGAAAAGTCCCATGAGTGGTATGGTTGGCAGAATATAAATAAGGTACTCCAAGCTTTGGGACACCATGAGCTCTTCTGCTGTTGGGGTGAAGAAATAAATCAGCTCCGTTCTGAAGATATAGATAAGTGAACTGCCCACGAGACTGATGAGAAGCGAAAGCTTCACCGCTTTCCAGAAACCTTCCTTGACCCGCTCCGGATTCTTCGCTCCCATATTCTGTCCTACGATGGAGGTGAGCCCTGACCCAATGCCCATGGCAGGCATCATGATGATGTTGTTGATGCGGTTGATGAGAGCAAAAGCTGCTAAAAGTGATGTACCATAGGATGCGATAAAGGTGTTGAGTAGAATGAATCCAAAAGCAGCACCTGACTGCCCCGTGGCACTAGGGAGTCCCACCTTCACAATCCGCTTCAGCTTCTTTAATTCCAGCGGAATGTTTTTAAAAGACACCGAAAACGCCTTGGATGTTTTTCTCATCATATAATACCCAAGAAACATCAGCACCACATGAGCAATAGACGTAGCTGCAGCTGCTCCTCCTACCCCCATGCCAAGTCCACGGATTCCTAATAGGGGTATTTCTGAAAAAATGAAAAATGGATCCAGGATGATATTCACCACAGCCGCGATGCTGTTGACGATGGTGGAGGATTTTGTATTCCCTTGGGCATTCATGATGGCCATGAACCCCATAAAAAGGATATGCGGAGGCACACCCAGGAAAATGATCTTCAGATACTCTGTGGAAAGAGCTCCAAATCGGCCCTCACCACCCATGAACTGAATGATATAGGGTGATGAGATATAGCCTAGCCCTCCGAGAATCAGTCCAATAAACCCACTGAAGAGGATCACATGATATGCGTACTCTTTTGCTTCCTTCTGCTTGTTTCTCCCGATGAGCTGGGCGAGGATCGAGGTTCCCGCAATCTGAACACCCATGCCGATGGCCTGAAAAAGAAACATCACGGGATTCACAAAAGATACTGCAGCAAACTCCGTGGTGCCAAGCTGCCCCACAAAGTAAGCATCTGCCATATTGTAGAGCGTCATGATGAGATTGTTCACTATGAGTGGAAAAGAGATCATAAGAAGAACTGAGTACATGGGACCATGTAAGATCATCTCCGTCTTGGATGCTTTTTTCACCATGTTTATTTGTTCTGTTTCCGCCATCTTTATCCCCTCCCTTGCACTGGTGCAAAACCCACTGTGCTGAAATCTCATTCTTTCTGATATAGTTCAATATACCATGTTTTTCCGGTGTACTGGACTTCTCTCCGGTACAGATTCTCCTCTAAAAGATACAAAAGGGAAGCACTTGCTTCCCTTTTGTACTTCACTATTCACTTATTGAGAATGACGTATCATTGAGACTTTCTGAGATCTTCAGCAGAATTGATTCCCTTGAAGGTTCCTTATCTGTATGATAGAACATACGAAGAACTAAGTCTCCTTTGACTGCTAGAATTTCCCATTCATTCCTAACATAGACCTCGTCTAATCCATCTACAAGCACTTCTTCAAAATCACTGACAACAGTTCCATAGTATAGACTGGCTTTCAGCGATTCCAGAAACCGTTCTCGAATCCTTTGACTTTTGATGAGATATACGTCTTGATAAAGAGAGAGGTACCCATCAGGTCCATCGTAATATTCGTGAGTTTTAATCACTTCCCCAAAAACTGTTTTTCTGCTTTTATATTCTCCGTTATAGGAAACGGAAGATTCTTCTTTGCGAAATTCTCCTTCATGAAACTCCTCAATGGTTATGAATGGCCCTTCAAAAGAGCTGGGACTATCTCCTCTTACTGAGGTGGATCCCTCAATGAGACCTAGAATCAGAACCCCTGAAACAAATACTGCAACAATGCCTTTTTTCCAGATTCTCATTGCTTTTTCAAAAGGAGTGATTGTCCTAAGAGGTACACCTTTTTTTAATTTCAAGATCAGGTACTGACTGCTGATCATTCCTATCGCATAATACCCGATGCCTAATGCAATCGTTCCAAATAAAAGGAATCCAAATGCCGGTGTATCAATGAGTATTTTATTAAAGGCCTCCACAAAAAACTTGAGATATTCTCCAACACTTCTTCTTGGATATCGGGACGTTTTTATCGTAAAGAGAATAAAATATGTGACAATCAAAGATAGAAATTCCTTCAGAAAACCATTTCTCAATATCTTAACAGACTCTATCTGATCCTCAGGTTGTGTATAGAATTCTAGTGGATCTGTATTTTTGTCTGCAGAAAAAATCTGAATCTGACGCTTTCCGCATACATGGCTCCAACCACATTCCTCATAAACAAGGATCTGTTCTTCTGGAATCTTTCCATCTTCCAGCCTTTTATCGTCCACGATCTCCACCCGGTAGCTAAGATTCTTTGGTTCTTCTTTTCGGAATCTGCTGAGATAATGGCCTCTCTTTTCAAGAATCAGGCCTTTCTTAGCCTTTCTCTCATAGAACTCTTCCGTTTCAGTAAGAGAAAAGGCACTTGGATGAAAATAGTACTTCTTATGATTCATATAAGCCCTCCAGTGTTATTCTGTCTGCCATGAGTGTTTCAGCTCTTTCATTTTCTCTTTATGATTTACCAAAAGATCGGTCTTTATTGTTTAAAATCTCCGAGAGCTTATGGAGAAACTCTTCCTGTGACAACTGGTTTTCAGATAAGGTTGTAATGTTAAAGACAAAATCATCCTTTACTACTACCATGTCAAACCTGTCTTTCAAAAAAACCTCATCCAGTCCAGCTACACTCATCTCAACATAGTCTTCTCGATATAAACCATAAGTGTTTTCATTTTTCAGTACCTCTACCAGTCTGTTCCTGAGTTTATCATTCTTGATCTCATAGACTTCCTGAATGAAAGTAATGTTATTATAGAATTGATTGCTGCTCTCTTGTGTCTTTATGACCTCTCCCCAGATGGTATTTTTCTTTCTGTAGTAGTCTTCTCCCAGAATGGAATACTCACCCGGAGGTGCTTTTGAAACGTCGAAATCTGAAAGTGTTACATAAGGTCCTGCTACTTCACTGGGATCTTCCCGTTTTTCATATGTGAAGATCTCTGGAGCACTCATTAGAAGTAATCCGACCAAAACTACAATGGTTGCTCCATTTTTCAAAGGCTTCACTTTCTTTGCTAATGGCTTGATTTTTCGAAGGGGTATTCCCTTCTTCAGCCTGGAAATATAGTACTGACTGCTGGCAATACCAAAGATGTAATTTCCAATTCCATTGAAAAGAATCAGTATGAAGAGTATCGCAAGAGAAGGCTGATTAATGAAGAGTTTGAAATATGAGGAACCCATATTCTTCATAAAATCCCCAAAATTACTTCCACCAAATGCTCGAAGATTTGCTAAAAGCATAAGTGACCATGAGGCCAACAAACTGATAAATGCGATAAGATCAGTTTTCCTTAGTATCTTAATGGATTCGATCTGATCTTCCGGTTGGTAGTAAAGCTCTGGAGGATCTGTACTCTTGTCTGCTGAAAAAATCTGAATATGGCGGTGCCCACATACATGGGTCCAGCCGCATTCTTCGTAGATGGCAACCTGCTCTTCTGGTATCTTATGTTCTTTCAATTTATTATAGTCGATGACTTCCACACGGTAGCTGAGATTCTTTGGATCTTCCTTTCGGAATCTGCTTAAATAGTTTCCTCTTTTCTCAAGAAGCAGACCGTTCTCTGCCTTTTTCTCATAGAACTCTTCAATTTCAGATAAAGAATAGGAACTTGGATGAAAATAGTACTTCTTCTTCATGTGAGATCCTCCAGTATTTTTCCATCATCCACCTGATTTTTCAGGCGCTGGTATTCTTCTTTCAGGGCTTCTATGCCTAGGGCTGTGATATGGTAGGTTTTTTTCCGTCCTTCTTCTTCCACAAGTCCAATGAGACCTTCTTTATTCATCCGGGTGAGCACGCCATAAAGTGTACCTGGCCCCATGATAAGCCTTCCCTTGGAAAGCTCTTTGATGCTTTGCATCATGCCATAGCCATGGCTGGGATGAATGAGAGATAAAAGAATATAGAATGTGGCTTCTGTCATGGGTGTGCTGCTCATTTCCCGTCTCAACTCCTTCTATTATGCTACGCGATATATCGTGTAACATAATAGTAGCTGAGAATACACCTGAATGTCAAGAGTTCCAACTAAAAAAGAGCCTCTCACCCTATGAGAAACCCTTCTTTACTATGCCCTATCTCCAGAACCCTGGATGTTCTTTCTTGTCTTCGATGTTATAGGCAATCATCTTATGAAGAAGCTCAAAATCCACAGGTTCTTTCCACGGAATCTGAATAAGCTCTTTCAAAAGTGGGTACTTTGCCTTTAGAATATCCTCTTGGAACTTCTGAAGGCAGGCTTTTTCCGGTCCCACCGATATGTGACCCTTTGACACACTGAAGCCGATGATAAAGGTGCCATGGTCGGTATACATGGGCTGTTTCCACTTCACTTCTTCCTGAAGCTCTGGAAACTCCTTCCGAATGTAAGAAAAAATCGAAGCAAGCCGTTCCCTTTTCTCACTTTCTTCTACTGTTTCCAGAAACTCTTGAAAAGTATTCATCCTTCCTCACCTCCTTGACTATTTACTCCGGCAGCACTTCATAGGCAAGTTTATCAATGATTTCCTGATGCTCGGGAAATGCTGAAGCAAGTTCCTTCTTCGTGAACAGCTTAAAGTCTTTAAAATCAAAGCCAGGCACCACGGTGCAGCTGACTAAGGCATACCCTTCTTCTACAGATGACCCGAAGATCTCACCTGCTTTCACCGTATGGTGCGGCACCATCCCAGTTTCCAGTCCCAAAACTGTTTTCTCATAGGTGCCATCTCTTAGAATGGAATGTACCGTCAATGGATTTCCTCCATGGTAAAACCAGAGTTCATCCGACACCAGCTGATGAAAATGGGATGGGCTCTCCTTTGTGAGAAGAAAATAGATGTTGGTATACAGGGGCAGATTTGCCTCTTCTTTACCATATTTTTCTTCTGATCTATCCGTTTGTCTGTAAAATCCACCTTCCGGATGGGGCTCTAAATTCAGTTCTTTGATCCAGTCTTCTGCAGTTCTCATGATGCACCTCGCGTTTTTATTTCAGTATAACAAAAAACTCTACAGATTTTGTGAACCTCTAGAGTTTTTCTGCATCGTCTATGGCAGTGTGATCTTATAGGAATGTTTAAAGTAACGATCCGTGGAGGTTTCCTGGGGTATGATGAAGCCTCCTCCACCTGTATATCCTCTGTAGTCCACTGTAGAGTCTGCTACCATCCCTTTATGCTTCATGGTAAAATCCTCCATGGTCTTTTCATAAATCTCCTTCATTATATCTTCAGGTTTCAAAGAAGAGAAAAATCTTCCTTTTTCCTCTGCTCCTGCTGCGGAAAGATAGGCAAGGCCCATATAGTTACCATTGGTTGCAATGAACTCATCCACATCTCCAATACTGGTCTCAAAGTAAAGCGTACTCAAATACTCTCCGTCCACTTCAAACTGAAAGTCAGGTCTAATGGAGTAATTCAGCACCTCAATAACATAACCATCCTGCTCCACCTCTACCCAGTCTCCATGCTCATTGAGCTGTTCAAGGGGTTCCATATCAAAGTATGCTTCATAGTAGCGGTAGTTCTCTGAAAACTCTCTTAGAGTAAGCTGTCCCCGATGGGGTGGCAGTGTCTGATACCCCATTAAAAGGAAAAGGAATAGAAAATAAAAAGCATAGGCTGCCATAAAAAGCACCGGCCGATAGTTTCTTTCATCCTTCAGTCTATAAGAAAATCCCATCTCCCACGGCTGCTGCTCTTTCTCATCTGCCCGTTTATAGGATTTGTAGAGTGTATACAGTTCCAGAAACGTAATATTAAATGCCAAACCATAATAAAGCACCCCTAAAGTTCTTGTAAAGGCTTCCTGGTAACTTGGAAACTCTCCATCCTCTCGTCGGACCACCAGACCCCATATGGCTTTTCCTGGTGTTGTCCCAAGCTTAGAAAGAAGCAGCGGCTCTATAAGGAGCATGAGAATCGTTCCAAGAATCGTATCTACGATATTATCAAACCTATTGTGATTTCTCAGAAAATCATGAAATACAAAAACTCTTACAATGGTGATGAGTAGTGTATAAAAAGCAAGATCCAGGACTCTTGCAAAGAATCTTCGCCATGGTGCATAAATCTGAGGAGTCCTGTCTTCCTTTTCTGGATAATAGGGACGTCCCGTTTCTTTTTCCTTCTCCTCCAGGAGATGAAGATACTTTAGTCCGTCAAGGTTCTCCAGGCTGTCCACTTCATTTTTCATAACCACACATACTTCTTTGGCGTAGTGAATCTGCCCCTCTTCATTTTCAAGTGTACTGATCCGCTCTTCCAAGGTTTCTCTGATTGAAGACGCTCCAGAGAATATTCTTTTGATTTCTTCCACCGTCATATGAAGACTTCGGAAAAGTTTAATCTTATAGAGCGCTTCCAGATCTTCTTCTCCATACTCCCGGTATCCATTCTCCAGTCTCTTTGGATGAATCAGTCCTTCACTCTCATAAAACCGGATACTGGATCTCTCCAGACCTGTTTTTTCTTCCACTTCCTTAATTTGCATAAGCTTCCTCCTCTATACTGCTGCAACTTGCTCTTCTCACCTTACCAAAATCTTCAAGGAACAATTATGCGATACCTGAGTGAAAACTCATGGATGTCCGAATCATCTATGGGCAGGAGAGGTCTCAAACCTACTCTATTTTCATACCCTTCATAAGAGATCTCTGAAGATGCTTTTACGCCGTCTCTTTGAATCTCCCCGGAGGTTTGTGCCAAAGGCCCCATACCAAAGATTTCTGAACTGGGATTCAGATCCAGTATTCCCACATCCTTCTGTGCTCCGACCATCGCAAGATAGGCAAGTGTCATTTCTATCTCATATGTGGCTATGGGAAGCTTCTTGTTTTTCACATGGATTTCAAAAGAAACCTCTTCTAAACGATTGTCCCTCACATAATACTTAAACATAGGGATCTCCCGATAGATGAGATCAAGCTGGAATGGATCTCTCTCCTTGTTCCGAACCCATTGGCCATAGTCGTCAAAATCGTAGTCTTCATAGGATACATTCAGATACTTCGCATAATACCTGTAATTTTCCGCATACTCAGCCAAAGTGAGATCTCCTCTGTTGGGAGGAAGCGTTTGAACCCTTTGAATGAACACGGACAGGACAGTGTAGAAAAGGACGGCTCCTATAAACAGATTCTGTTCCAGATTGTGAAGCTTCCGGAAGCTGTATACTTCACTCTGATCTTCCCAAGGGATTCTCTCTCCTTGCACCACCATCTGATAGCTTCTGTAAAGGAAATACCAGGACAGGACCGGAATGAAAAATGCCATCCCTTTGACCATGACCCCTTTGGTTCTATATTTCAACACTGGATAAGACATGTATTCTCCTGATTCATCTCGAAGCTCGATACCCATGATATATTTTCCCAGCGTTGTACCAAATCTTGAAAGCAGGACTGGTTCAAGAAAAAACATCAGAATCAAAGCTATCACAATATCTGCCGTATGGTTCAGTATCGTATCATTTCTTAGGATCTGCCCAAAGATGAGTGCTCGTATCGTCATGGCAATAAGCTTGTAGAAGAAGAGATCAAACATCCTTGCTGTAAACCTTCTGACGCACTCTTTTCGGTCCATGGCAGGAAGCTTTATTTTTTCGTAGTATTTCCTGCCTGTGCTCTTCTCCTTGTCATATAGAAGATTGAGATACTTCTCTCCATCCAAATCCTCAAGGCTTACGTCTTCTTGAATGATCTCTTGACACAGTTCTTCTGCAAAGGATGTAGCATCTTTTGCTTTCTGTAGTTCAGAACCCCGTTCTGTCAGGAATGAGCCCAAAGCAATTCCACCCGAAAAGACCTCCTTCACTTCTTCCACTGTTGCACCAAGGCTGCGAAGCAGCTTAATTTTATAGAGTGCTTGAAGATCCTCTTCCCCATACTCCCGGTATCCGTTTTCCAGTCTCCTTGGATGAATCAGACCTTCTTTCTCATAAAAACGGATGCTGGATCTCTCTAGACCTGTTTTTTCTTCCACTTCCTTAATTTGCATAAGCTCTCCCCCCTTGTGTTACTTCTATTCTAAACTATAATCAAAGATTACAGTCAAGAACTATCGGCGCTTACTTCATATTTTTCTTTCATTAGAACCCTATATGAATTCTATGGGCTATATAAGATACATTTCTCATCCATGGCATTCCACCCCTCCCCCGCATATCAGCCCTCCCCTTTAAACCATTGAATAAGGGGAGATAAAATGGTATGCTCAATTATATTGAGAATACAAAGAATACGAGGTTATTAGAAGAATGGAAAACTTAAATCTACTCCCTGTACTTTTAGCAAGTGATATTAATGTATATAGCATGGCAAGGGCTTTTCATGAAGAATACAATGTTCAATCTCTCATGGTGGCTAGAGACCTTTCTGGTCCTGTCATGAATTCTAAAATTCTAAGGTACTGGGAAGAGAAAGAATTAGATGATTCCAAAGTATTTTTGGAAACTATGAAAAAAATCTACGAGGAAAATAAAGATAAAACGCTTATTATCATTGGATGTGCAGACCATTATGTCAGATTGGTCGTTGAAAATAAAGAAGCACTGAAAGACATGTATGTTGTCCCTTACTCCGATAAAGAAGTACTCGATAATATCGTCCTGAAGGAAACATTCTACAGTCTTTGCAGTAAATACAATCTAGATTATGCGAAAACTCTTGTATACAAGAAAGAAATGAATCTGGATTTCACACTGGATTTTGACTTCCCGGTGGTGCTAAAACCTTCTGATTCTGTAAGCTATAATAAAAACTCTTTCCAAGGTCAGCATAAGGTGTATTTCATTGACAATATTGAAGACTTGAAAGATACCCTGAAAACAATCTATGGTCATGGATATGAAGATAACATGATCATACAGGAAAGAATCCCCGGTGATGACTCCGCTATGTATGATCTTCAGGTCTATGTAGGCAGTGACCATAAAGTGAAGCTTATGAACTTCGGTAATGTTCTTCTGGAAGAGCATACACCGAAAGGAATCGGCAGCAATGCAGCAACCTTAGTGGATTACAATGAGGAGCTGATGAAAAAAATCCAAGTTTTTCTGGAAGACATCGGTTATGAAGGTCTTGCAGACTGTGACCTCAAATATGATCATCGTGATGGCACCTATAAGATGTTTGAAATCAATATCCGTCAGGGGCGAAGCCACTACCGGGTCACCGGCGGGGGAGACAATCTGGCGAAATATATTGTAGAGGACTATGTGCTTCATAAAGAGCTTCCGCTAAAATTTGTGAAAGATGAATATTTTTGGCATGTGGTTCCACTCGGTATTGTGTACAAATACATCAATGATGAAGAAAAGGTCAAGAAGATCAAACAGCTTGTAAAAGAAGGAAAGGTTTGTCACTCCCTTTACTACCCTAAGGATATGAACATAAAGAGATGGGCGTATCTGAAACTTAGAGATTTTAATCAGTACAAGAAATACAAGAAACATCTGGGCTAAAACAGCATAGGTATTTTCATTCAAAGAGGAAGCAGGTTGTAAAGCACGGACTGTTTCCTCTTTTTCTTTACTAGATCATGTAGGGGGGATATTTATGAAATTGACTTTAACGCATCTGAAAGAGGAAGAGTGGAAAGGGAAAAATCTTGTCATGGATTATACCAGTGAGGCGTATTATGATGTTTCATTCACCACGCACCCGGAAGGGTTTCGTCTGGATGTCTCCAAAAAGCCCTTCGATGGACTCTACACCTTCTCCTCAAAAGAAAAAGGGTATCCAGATAAGCTCTATGATGACTATCGTGAAAATCCTTATGCATGGGGATACCTGGACGGAGACAGACTGGTGGCAGCTCTTGAAACCGCCTCAGAGAACTGGTCCAACAGACTGCGTATTTCTGAGCTTTTTGTGGAAAAGTCCTATCGCAGAAAAGGACTGGGACACCACCTCATGGCCATTGCAAAAGAACAGACAAGAAGAGAGAAAAGAAGAGCCCTAATTCTGGAGACCCAATCTTCCAACGTCCCTGCCATCACCTTTTACCTCAAGGAAGGATTTACCCTCATTGGGTTTGACTCCTGCGCCTACAGCAATGAGGACCTTCAAAGAAAAGAAGTGAGGCTCGAACTTGGCTGGTTCCCTGAAAAAAGAAAAAAGCTGAACAAGGAAGATATTCTGATCAGAGAAGAGAAGCTGGAAGATCATCACTTGGTGGAAGCCATGACCCAAAGAGCTTTCTGGAATAAACACCACCTGGGATGCGATGAACACTACCTTGTCCATAAAATTCGTCAGCATCAAGACTATATCCCTGAACTTTCAAGAATTGCACTGGTGGACGGAAAAATTGTTGGCGCCATCTTTTATACCAAATCCTTTGTAAAGGATACAAATAAAGAACATGAAGTGCTTACCTTCGGGCCACTATGTGTAGATCCTATTTGGCAAGGAATGGGCATCGGAGAAGCACTTCTTACAGAAACTGCGAAGCTAGCCAAAGAAAAGGAGTATCCGGGAATCATCATTTTCGGAGAGCCTGATTATTATCCGCGTTTTGGCTTTAGAACCTGCAACCATTATGGCATCACCACAAAAGACGGGAAAAACTTTGATGCCTTCATGGCACTGGAGCTTTCAAAAGACACTCTGAAAGATATATCCGGTAAATTTCATGAATCGCCTGTATTTGAAGACTTACCTATGGAAAAGGTGGAAGAATATAATACACTCTTTCCTGAGCTTCAGAAAATTCCCTTTCCGGACCAGTGGGACTGATTTCCTCATAAAGAGAAGAGCTGCAGCAAATAAGCGCTGCAGCTCTTCTTTCTTCTCCTATTAAATCAGTCTTCATCATCCACTTCAAACTCTGTGATGATTCCAGTATAGGCATTGATTTCAATCTCATATTCTTTCCCCTGATGATGAACTTCAAAAACATAGCTGTCCTCATCTGAATCCTCGTCTGAAATGGTTCCGTTCACTCTGCCTAGTGCAATTTGTCTTGCCTCATCCAAGGTGATTTTTGATTTCTGAGGAGTGCTTTCCCCTCTGTCATCATCGTCATCGTCGTCATCCACTTCAACTTCTTTTACCGCTCCGGTTAAGGCATGGACTTCAATCTCATATTTCTTCCCATCATAGCGGATGTCAAAGTCATAACTGTCGTCGTCTCTTTCTTCTTCCATAATGGTTCCATGGATTCTACCTAAAGCGATCCGTCTTGCTTCTTCCAAAGTAATCCTTGATTTCTGAGGTATGCTTGTTCCTCTATCATCCTCGTCATCGTTGTCATTCACTTCAACTTCTATGACCTCTCCGCTGTAAGCATGAATCTCAATCTCATGCTTCACACCATTATAGAGAACTTTCACCTCATACTCCTCATCATCCAGCTCCATCTTCAGAAGCTCTCCTGGATACTTTCCCAGTGCGATGCTTTTTGCTTCTTCAAAGGAGATCATGCCTTCCTTTGGCTGGTCACTGTTGTAAGTATACGAGGAAAGAACCTGAAAGATCTCTTCCTGATCAAAATCCTGGGCTCTGTAATATTCCAGAAGTTCTTTCAATGTCATATTCTCCAATTCAGTCACACCTAGAGAAACACCAAGCTCATTCAGTCTTCCAACGGCAGCTTCTCTGCCAGTGAGGTTCTGTTCTCCTGAATCTTTGAAGTTTCCAGCTAAAACTGTGGCTTCAATCTGCTTGTTTTCCAGGTAAGCTTGGATCATCTCATTGACTTTTAATACCTTCTCCTCGTTGGCCGCAAGATCTCTCACACTGATCATCACCACATTATCTGTACCGCCATGGATAAACCCTCCAAGGATCATAAGATCCACCAGCTCACTTACAGTAGCTTCCAGTGACCTTGTGTCATTTGTGAATCCTGTCAGAAGTTTTTCCGCATCTTCATTAAGCGCTCTCACTTCGACCACTTGTTCCAGCCTGTTGGTCACCACTTCAATGCTTGGGTTCACATCCATGGTCATGCGGAAAGAAGGTACCGTAAGATAGTAAAAGAGTCCAGCCACCAGTCCTATCGTAAGCAGTGGAAGCATCAGTATCATTTTTCGTGATTTCATCATGGATAAAACCTCCTGTTTTTTATCTTATATCTATATAACAGAGAATCCTCTCGTTTTATTGCATCAATGTCATAATTAATCGTCATCCTCGTCATCCTCTGTATCCTCCTTATCGTCGTCATCCGTATCATCATTCTCTTCATCATTTGTATCGTCGTCATCGTCATTGTTATCATCATCCAAAGCCTCTCTGTCATGGTCTAAAATCCTTCCCGTGAATGCATCAATCTCCAGCTCATGCTTTTCAGCATCTGTAAGGATTTCAAACTCATAACTGTCCTCATCCAGATCCTCTTTCACAATTCTTCCGCCAGTTCTTTCCAGGGTAATTTTTCTGGCTTCCTGTATCGTAATTCTGCTTCTTCCTTCTCCTCCGGATGGCCTTTCATCGGGGTTTTCCTTCTCCTCCGGTTCCAGATGCTCTACTTCTGAAAGGTCCTCACTTTCAATGATCCTTCCCAGATCCAGCTCCAGATCTTTCGAGAGAAGCACCAGCTCTTCCAGTGACATCTTCACGAGATCCTCCACTTTAAGGCCCTCCCGTAGAATCATAAGGTTTCTGATGAATGTCATTTTACTGATGGATATGCCATACTCTTTCGCATAATTCTCCATGGCGCTGGTCTTCTCCAAACGCTGATTGAGAAGAATCGGAACGATTTCCCTGTTTTTCAGATACTCATGAATGAGATCATCCAGTCTGGTAAGCTTCTCCTCTTCCTTCATCTCATTCCTGCTGAACACTGAAAGAAGCACAACCTCTTCTTTATCACTCAGATACCCTTCCAGAATGAGTTCCTCCAAGATCATCTCCGTAACTTCTTCATAGGATTTCCCACTGTAGTCTATCTCCTGTAGAAGAACCTCTCCCTCCTCATTAAAACCTTGAAGCCCTATCACTTCGTTCTTCTTGTTTGTTTTAAGTTCTATGCTTGGATTCACATCCAGATAGATTTCACTGTCCACCATCTGGTAGGTTCGATACCAGCTGCCGAACATAAGAAGCAGCATTGCTGCGGCAGCTAGTGGAACCATGGATTTTATAAATGGTCTTTTTATCTCCTGACGAGTGATCTCATCATGCCGAAGCATTTTAACCACAGGTTTTCCTTTGATCTCTTCAAGAAGATCAAGAGGTGCTGTTTCTATAATATTTTTCAGTCGCTTCTCAATCTGACGATCCTTCATGATCTTCCCTCCTCCAAATAAGTTCTCAGCTTTTTCAGCCCCCGGTGATACTTGGAAAGCACTGTGGACAGCTTCATCCCAAGACTTTCAGATATCTCCTTATGTTTCATCCCTGATACTGCATATAAAAGAATGATCTCCCGCTCCTCTTCTGTGAGATGCGCCAGCACTTGTTCCAGCACCATCCGGTCCTCCAGATCCGTCACATAGGAAAATCTCTTGTCATTTCCAAGAAGAGAAGTATCCTCCAGCTGGACCCGGCTTCTTTTTTTATACTCTGTGTAGTAAATGTTTTTCGCAATGGTGAACATCCACGCCAAAGGCTTCCCCATGGGCTTATAAAGATGGGCGGCAGAAAGGATTTTCAGATAGGTTTCCTGCATGATCTCTTTTGACAGCTCATGGTCCCTGGTGAGGGAGACACAAAACGCATAAAGTGCTCTTTCTGTGAGATGATAGAGATCATCCAGAGCCGCAGTGTCACCGGTACCGATCCTTTGAAACAGGCTTTCATCCACTGCCAGGGAGTCCCCTTCTTCTTTCGGGATATTCTCTTGTAGCACAAAAGTAAAAAGTATCATCTCGACTCCTCCTATACCATTAACTGCGCTGCATGGACTTTTATTGCACTCCATGCTAAAATTAATATTTTGTTCATAAATAGAGCCAGGAAAAAGATGCTGTCTTTCCCCTGGCTGATTTTCTCTTCTTTGTAGTATACCATAGAATCAATTGCATGAAATCAGTTTCCTGACACGTGAAAGCAGAACTCTCTACCTTTTGTATGGTAGGGGTTGTACCTTTTCTTCCAGAAGCAAATTATTTGGCGCCGATGAGCCTCTCAAAACGTGGTAGAATAAAGAAAACACCCACTGGAGGAGGAGACATGATGTGCACAATCATCCCCTACACACCTGATAAGATGAATGATGTGAGAACTCTTATAGAAGATCCCTTTGTCAGAGAGGATCTCCTAGGGTGCCTGGAGGATTTCCCAGATTACGGCCTGGTTGCCATGGAAAAAGGTGTCATCGTAGGCGTAGCGGTCTTCACTGGCAAAAATGCGATCACTAGCTTCACCCTTTACGTGGGAACTTCCTATAGAAAACGAGGCATCGGTACAAAGCTTCTTCATGAGCTGGAAAAAAACATGCGCTCCAGTGCTGTGAAGGAAGTCTATTGTGACTTTCAGGAAAATCCGGACCATTCATCTTTTGTAGAGAAAAACGGTTATCCTCTCCAGTTCCGATCCAGTCTCATGACCTTCCAAGGTACTGAGACCACCTTATCTGATCACAGGATCCGTCTCTATGAAGATCAAGACTATGAGGCTGTTCATGACCTCCTTCACCGTGCATTTAAAAAAATGCGGAAACAGGTGGGCCTTCCTCTACAAGACGCACCGAAAAGCAGAGAAGAAGCAAAAAAATATCTGGAGAATAGAACCTCTATCTTTGTTCTGGAAGAAGAGAGCATCATAAAAGGCTGCATCTTCCTGGACGGCCATGAGATTGACAAACTGGCAGTAGCACCTGAAGAAGAAGGAAAGGGATATGGTAGAGCCCTCCTCGCGGCGGGTGTAAAAAATATACGAATCCATCATAAGGAAGCCACCTTGTGGGTGGTCCAGGGAAACCCTGCGGAAAAGCTCTACACAAGCTTTGGATTCCAGAAAAGAAGACTTCACTGCTTCCATAAAAAGATATTGTCCTAAAGGAGAACTTATGATTACTTTTGATAAAACCCCTGCTCTTACCCGATGCTTTCACGACCTGTCCCTCTCCATGGTCAGCATGCAGGAATTCCTTAGAAAGCTGTTGCCTTATATGGAAAAGCCTTTGACAGAAAAAGAGGAGAAAGACGTGCTCCTTCTATTTTCCCAGTATGGAGTCCCTCAGCATTCCCTGAAGATCTCTCCAAAACTTCTTAAGAATCATCCCTATTTTAGAAATATCCAGCTCAAAGAGATACAAACCAAAACAGTTTCCTACAAAGAAACGGTCATTCCAAAAAGAAGACTCATGAATACAGATTTCATGAAACCTCTAGGCAGACACCTTTTCCACTATCATCCGCTTGGGTATTTCGAAGAAGACATCCGGATGCCAGCTCTTCATGAAGGCGACACTGTTTGGATGGCTCCAGCCGTCAGTGAGTTCACCAGCATGGAAGAAGGCATCCGGAAGGGTCACGGCAAATGCCTCACCTTTGGCCTTGGCATAGGCCTCATCGTCTACATGTGGCTCAGAAAAGAAGAAGTTACAGAGGTAACCATCGTCGAGTTTAATGAAGATGTGATCCAGCTCTTTCAAAAGCATATACTGCCACAGTTTCCAGAAGGAAAATCCGTAACCATCATCCATGGAGATGCCTTTGACTATTTTACCGAGGACTTTCTAAGCCAGTTTGATTATGTGTACGTAGACTTCTGGGAATCCACCGAAGACGGTCTCCCCTACTACACAAAGCTCATGGAGATCGGTGTAGATCTTCCCCAGGTGGACTTCTGGATTGAAGATGCCATCCTCATGGATGTGAAATACCTCACGTTTCTCTATCTCCAGCAGATGTATGAGGGAAAAACTGCCAGTGATTTTATTTTTCAGCAGGACTTTTCCCTGGCGAAATATGCCCGGAAAATCCATTTTTTCTTCCAGCAGCTGGAGATGACCATCGGTTCACCAGAGGAGCTTCTTGGCCTCATTCACAGCAGAAATGTTCTGAGAAGTATTCTATCCATCTAACTATGTCCCTATAATACATAACCCCCTGGAGCTTCAGGAAGCTGCCAGGGGGTTTCTTCTTAATAAATTATGCGTAACTGTGGACACTGGGCAAAAGGGTGTTGACTCCAATATAGGTAAAAAGTACTGCAATGAAACCCACCACGGCAAACACAGCCGCTTTCTTTCCCCGCCAGCCTCTGGCAATGCGAAGATGAAGATAAATGGAATAGATGATCCAAGTGATGAAGGACCAGGTCTCCTTAGGATCCCAGGCCCAGTATCTGGACCAGGCTTGCTGAGCCCAGATGGCCCCTGTGATCATCACAAGAGTCAGGAAAAAATATCCCGCTGCCACTGCCCGGTAGCTGATATAATCCAGCTGCTTCAGATCAGGCACATGCTTTTTGATAAAGGAGTCCTCTTTCATCCGATCCCGTATGAGATAAAGTAAAGAGACCCCAAAGGCCACCCCAAAAGCGCCGTAACTGATCACCGCCGTCGCCACATGAAATACCAGCCAGTTGCTCTGAAGGGCAGGCATCAGCGGTCTCACATCCTTATTCTGCATGGCTGCATAGCCTATGACAAGTAGCACCACAGGCATCACGAAGGCCCCCATGGCCTGAAATTTATACCTCCTTTCAAAAATCAGAAATAAAAGCACAATGCCCCAGGCAAAACTGGTGGCAAACTCATACTGATTGGTCAGAGGAACTCGTCCAGCACCAATCCCCCGGACCATCAGTGCTGCAGTATGGGACAAAAAACCTGCATAAAGAAGAAGTGTTCCTCTTCGGCCGAACTTCTCTTTTCTGCCCAGGAAAAAAAACAGATAAAGAATCATAGCCCCAGCATAGACTCCTAAGGCAATATAGAACAATGTATTTTCAATCTGATTCATCCGAATCACCTGCACTTTCTACCGATAGTTTTTCATGGATGTACATGGAGAAGGTTTCCTGATTTTTCACAGCACCTCCATAGAGTGTCACTCTTCCCTCTTTCTCTATCAAAAGCAGATATTGAGGCACGTAGTAAAAGGTGAGAAAAAGTCCTGCAAGCATGAGGAATCCACCAAGGCCCGCATAAACAGCACCTGGATCCTTCACCACCTGAAGAACGGTATAAAGCCTGGGCTCATAGAGCTCCATGGTATAGTCCCCATAAGAAATGGTCTGTCCTGGTCCAGCCACGTTCATGTCCACAGAAAGACCGTCCTCATAGAGCACATAGAGTGCTCTTGGCCGGTTCAGGAAAGGTGTTTTTGTATAGGGCATGCCCTCTGATACCACAAGGTCCGGATAGAAGCTTCGAAACTCGAGCACCAGGTTTTCTCCAAAGGTTTTGAAATCGCCCTGATAAAAACGGTCCCGCAGGATCTCCTCCCCCTGTTTTCTGATGATGAGATCCATCATCCATCCGGTGCCATACTGGTACACCCGATATCCTTCAAAAGAGAGGGGGTGATTCACCGAGGTATCTCCCCGCTTCTTTACCGTCTCTCCCTCATCCAATACTTCTACACTGGACAGATACTGCTGGATGCTGTAATCCTCCCGGTAGAAGATATCAAAGTCTTGAAGAGATAAGGTATACGAAGTGTTCTCCACCGGTAGCAGGTCCCCAGGAATCCCCCGCACAAAAGATTCATAGCCCATGATTTTTCCAAGGGCAAAGGCCACAATGACAAAAAGAAGTCCAAGATGAACTAATGTGGAGCCAAAATAACCTGCTCGTCTTCGGGAGGAGAAATAGATTTTCTGCCCCTGTTCCTCCAGTTCTTTGATTTTTCCAAAGCCTATGCTTTTCAGAAACTCCTTCGGATGCGTCCCTTCATTCAGTTCCTTAATAATCTGATGGTTCTTCTTCAGATGCAGTGAGGCATCTCCCTCCTTCTGGTACTGGGCTCTGGCAGAGGGAATCCGCCTTAAGGTGCAGAACAGCAGATTCAATGTGAGCAGGGCTGTCAGTGAAATAAAGTAAATGGACTCATACACTTTATATAACTTCAGTTTTTCAATGATGAAAAATACCGTAGAATCATAATTTTCCCTATAATATGACAGCGTCTGCCCCTGGGGTATCAGGGTGCCTGCTGTGGCGTAGAGGGCAAGAAGCCCGAGCAGCAGCATTCCAAACTTCATAGAGGCTAAAAACCGCAGTGCCGATGATGTTTTCTTTTTCATACCCATATACTCTCCTGTACTGATAAAAAGGCTCCGCAGAAGCGGAGCCTCCTTATCCTCATTCTGCTATTCATTGAGTTTTTCCATGGCCTGCATGGTCAGGTCCATGGACATGTTGAGAAGTTCAACAGACTTGGCGTTATTATGGAATCCTTCGCTGTTCTCCACAAAAACAAAGTCCCAATACCACTGGGCAGCGCGGTGCAGCTTTCTGGCTTCCACAATGTTCTCCTCAGAAATGCCTTCCGCCTCAGCATTTTTCAGAGCTTCAATGAGGCTCACAAGGGAAAGTGCCGCCTCATTCATCTGATCTTCCACAGATGCCTGAAGCCCTTCCACCCTTTTTGTCAGGCTCTCCTTTGTATCCCCACTGTGACAGCTGAGACACGATGCTTCTATGTGTTTCAGCGGACTGGTCCATTTGTGGGATTTGATTTTATCTCCGCTTTCTCCTTCCACCTCTGGCATATGGCAGGTGATGCAGGAGATGCCCATGCTGTTGTGGACACTTCCCTGATAGGTTTCCCATTCCGGATGCTGCACTTTAAGAAGCTCAGTCCCTGCACTGGGATGAACCCAGTCGGAATAACCAAGTTCATCATAGTACTCCATCATACTCGTAGGGTCCAGGCCGTTGACAGAAGGCATGATGACTTCCTTGGTTTCCGGATCCAGATAGTACTCCACATGACACTGAGCGCAGACCAGATCCTGGTTCTTGAACTCCCCTTCAATGCCTTCCAGAGCCACATTCAAATGTTCTCTCGTAATATTGATGACACCAGGTTCGTTGCGGTGACAGTCATAGCAGCTGATGGTTTCCATGCCGCTTTTGTCCACTTCATCAAAATTCAGCTTATTGGCTTCGACGCCCTGTTCATCTAAGAGTGCAAGGAAACCGCTGGTCTTGCAGGAGAGGCAGCTGGCTGCAGGTTTTGTTCTTTCTGTGTGAATGACATCCTCCAGAGCGTATACATGTCCTCTTGCTCTTAAATATTCGACGCTGAAGCTGTTTCCTTCATAAAGGGTCTTCAGATAAGGGTACTTTTCAAGATAGTCAATGGGAACAGACCCCCCATAGGTGGTTTCCAGCATCTCACTGTTTTCCAAATAGCTGGCGTACACATCCGGATGCTTGCTTTGCCATTCCTTAGCTGAAGTAATCTTCCCCATGCCGCTCTCACCGGAGCAGGCGGAGAAAATCATCAATGTGCCAATGGTCATACCGAGTAACAGCAGTTTTTTCATATTATCAACCCTCCTTTCGTTTAATAAGTATCAAAATATTCAGTCTACGATATAATTCTAACATATTTACCCCTGTATTTACAGATTTCCAGCCATATAGCCCACGATGACTCAAAAAATTCATAATTCTTTTGGGATGGAACCTTCTTTGTCTTTGAGGGTTATTAACCTTATTCTTGTCTTCTCTGAAATCTGTGATAAAATAGATTTTGCACTAAAAGCATGTTAAAATTTGACAATATATGATTGGACCATCGTGAGAACAAAAGACCCTTCGCCCACAAATCAGGAGGTTACTATGGAAAAAAACTACAAAGCATCAAGATTTAATGCGCTCACAAATACAGAAGAGGATGGTCTCATCCTTTTCAACAGTTATACAGGCGCCTTGGCAGACTTCACAAAGGTAGAGAAAGAAGAAGTCATGGGCTATCTGAAAAACCAGCCTGGCATTGAAGGTTCCCCTGTGAAAGAAGCGCTCATCAACCACGGTTTTCTTGTGAAAGATGGAACCGATGAAAAAAAGAGAGCAGAGTTTCTTCATCAGTCCCTTCATCGCACCGATATGCTGCATCTCATTCTCATGCCCACAGAGGCCTGCAACTTCAGATGCACCTACTGCTACGAGTCCTTTGTCCGAGGCAGGATGGATGATAATACCGTATCTGGTGTAAAAGCTCTGGTACGAGAGAGAATAAAGACACTGAACACACTCCATATCAGCTGGTTCGGCGGAGAACCCCTTCTGGAGCTTGATCTCATGGAGGAGCTGACTTCTGTATTCCTGGAAGAAGCAAGAGATCATAGCGTATCTTATTCAGCAGATATTTCCACCAACGGCTACTTCCTGACAACGGAAGTGTTCCATAAACTGCTGTCCATGGATGTTCGGCAGTTCATGATCACCATAGATGGTGTGGAAGCGGTCCATGACAAGAGAAGGTTCCTCATTGGTGGTGGAAAAACCTTCAGTGAAATCATGGAGAACCTGAAGTCTGCCAAAGAAAGCACTGAAAACTTTGATCTATCCATTCGTGTGAACTTCGATGAAGACAACCTGAAGGAGACAGAAGAACTCACCCAGTACCTGAAGGAGCAGTTTGCAGGAGATCCGCGTTTCGGTATTCTCTTCCGTCCAGTGGGCAGATGGGGCGGAGAACATGATGAGGATATTCCCATCTGTTCCCATATCACAGCCAATGAAAAAATGTGGCAGTTCACTGAGAATGCCATTGATGAGAAGCTCCATATGAGCAGTATGATTGGCGGTATCATGAACCCTGCGGGCTCAGTCTGCTATGCGGCAAAACCCAATGCCTTTGTCATCGGAGCCAACGGACAGCTCTACAAATGCACCACAGCGCTGGATGCTGATGTCAATCATGTGGGGACACTAAACGCGGACGGCACCATGGATCTTGATTACGACAAGCTCATTTCCTGGGTCACCTCAGGGGAAGAAACAGATGCTGCCTGCCAGAACTGTTTCTACAGACCTGCTTGTCAAGGAAACCACTGTCCTTGGTACAGAGCCCTCACCGGCGACAGACCCTGTCCATCGGAGAAGAACAACATCAAGAAGGTACTGAAGCTCGTTTGGAAGAACAGTCTATTATAATACAAACACTCATTTGAAAGGAGGTGAACACCCATGCGCATTGTAAGACCTGCGGTATCCCCAAACAAGGTGAATTCCGGAAGAATCCTGAAGGCTGCTCCTGGAAACCTGAAATAAAGATCCATCCTCATAAGAAGTATTCCTCTGGGAATGCTTCTTTTTTTTGTTTCATGTAAATAAAATCTTTATCCACATGGTTTTTGTATGATTCCACAGACTGGACTGAGGTCCTGTGTATAACAAAAAGAGAGATCCTGCAAAGGCCAAAACCTTTCTGATCTCTCTTTTTCTTGTTCTTTTCTACTATTGCCTCTTACAGGAAACGCTCTTTCTCTCCATTGATCATGGCCCCTTCATGATCCTCCAGAGGAATCACCAGGCACTTTTTCCCGTCAATGATCTCTTTTCGGATGGAAGAAATTTTCTCTTCCTTCACTTTCATCACCACAGGGAACTCCTCTTCCGGTGCTTCCACCTTGGCTTTTTCCAGTTCCTCTTTTAGAATGGTGACTTCTTTTCGCAGATGCTCTTCTTTTCTTCTCTGTTCCTTCTCTTTGAGCACCTTGGCATCCAATAGGCTTTCCGCAAGCGGCAGGTCCACCCCATAATAACTCTCATAGGATTTGGCAATCTCCTCGGTGAACTTATCAGGAACTCCACTGTCACGAAGTAGATCCTCCACCTCATCCTGGCGGAGTATCATAGGCTCCACATCAGCATCACTGTAGGTGTCCTTAAACTCCAGAAGCCTTCCATGAAGCTGATCCTGAATCTCCATGAACAGTGTTTCTGCATCTTCTTTTCCATCCTCCAGGGTACCTTTCACGATGGCTTGGAAAGACTCTTTCTGAAGTGTTGCTGTTTCTTTCATCTTGCAGCCCAGGATCTCTTCCATGAACTCACTATGGGGATCCTTCGGATTCTTCGTATAGTACATCACCCGGTCAATGTCCTGGCTGCGGTCAATGAAGGCTGGATAGACAAATCCATGTTTTGGCATCTCCACCACCCAGTCCCGATGACGTGCTTTGATCTTATTCTCATCCTCCATATAGCTTAGGCCTGCATCAGATAATGAAACAGGACACACGGCACAGAGGACATATTCATAGACTTCTTCCGACTCATCCACCTTGAGATTGTCTTCTGTCTTGGTGATGACATCATAAACGTCATGGAAAAGAAGTATGATAAAGTTTCCAACATACTCATAGGTGTCAATGATTCTCTGATAGAGCTCATCCAGCACATCATCCTTCAGAAGTCTGCTCTTTTTGAGATTCATGTAGAACTCCTGATGTCCTTCTTCTTTCTTTTCCGAATCAAAACTGAGATCAAGAATATTGTTGCCGATGCTGCCACTCAAGACCTTTTTCGCAATCTCCAGATACTTATGAAATTCATCATCCTCAAGGTTCAGGAATGTCTCCCGGAACTTGGTGACAATGGCTTTCTCTCCATTAACATAACATCCTGCCATTTTGGTGAATGTCGCCTGTTCTTTTTTATATCTTTTCTTGATTTCCAGTATGTCTTTTTTCTGCATTTTATTCTCCATTTCTTTCACTAAAAACTCATTTCTTCCTTCCCTAATTTAACACATCTAGAGGAAGATATCCAAGTGAAAAAGAAGCCCTCTTTCAATATGGGCTTCTTTCATCACATTTCTAGTTTTGCAGGAATGCTACATAACCTTTCTTGGTCTCATAGACATCCGCTTTACTGACCACTTCCCATGGTGCATGCATATTCAGCACTGCCACGCCGCAGTCAATGACTTCCATGCCATAATGAGCCAGGATATAGGCAATGGTGCCACCGCCGCCCACATCCACTTTTCCAAGCTCTGCAGTCTGGAACGATACGCTATTGTCCTCAAGGATTCTTCTCAGATCCGCCATATACTCTGGATTGGCATCATTGGATCCGCCTTTTCCACCTGATCCTGTAAACTTGTTGAAGACCATTCCCTTGGAAAGGAATGCGGAATTCTTCTTTTCAAAAGCCTGAGGATAGGTTGGATCATAGGCCGCGCTGACATCAGAGGATAGCATTCTGGAGTTTGCCAGGGCTCTTCTGAGTGTCAGATCCTTAAACTCTCCCATGGCTTCCAAAAGCTCTGCGACAGTATTTTCAAAGAATCTGGACTGCATACCTGTGGCGCCCACGCTGCCGATCTCTTCTTTATCCACCAGCAGGGTGCAGGCGGTTCTTTCAATGGATTCCATCTCCAGCATGGCGACAAGTGATGTGAACGCACAGACTCTGTCATCATGACCATAAGCCATGATCATGCTTCGGTCCAGTCCTGCTTCTCTTGCTTTTCCTGCAGGAACCACTTCCAGCTCCGCAGAGAGGAAATCCTCTTCTATCATGCCATATTTGTCAGAAAGAAGTTTCAGCACTGCCTTCTTTACAGACTCCTTTTCTTCACCCTTTACCGGTTTATTGCCGATGATGATGTTCAAATCATCCCCTTCAATCACTTTTGCCGCTTTCTTCTCCAGCTGTTCCCTAGATAGATGGATGAGTAGATCAGAAATAAATACCACTGGGTCCTTTTCATCTTCACCAATGACCACATCCACAACAGTTCCGTCCTTCTTCACCACCACGCCATGGATGGCCAGAGGAATGGTTACCCACTGGTACTTCTTGATACCGCCATAGTAATGGGTGTCAAGATACGCAAAGTCTGAGTCCTCATAAAGTGGATTCTGTTTCACGTCCAGTCTTGGAGAATCCACATGGGCTCCTAGAATATTCATTCCTTTTTCCATGGGCTGTGTTCCAATATGGAATAGCGCAATGGCTTTCTTCATCCAGGTGGCATAGACTTTATCGCCAGCGTTTAACGTTTTTCCTTCCGCGAGGACTTCAGAAAGGGACCTGTAGCCTTTTTCTCTTGCCATTTCCTCTGAAACCTTCACCACTTCTCTTTCCGTCTTGCCATCATCCAGATAGCTCATATACTCTTTGGAGAGTTTCTCCAGAGCTTCTTCTTCTGTCTTATCATACTTCAGCCAGATGTTTTTACGTTCCATATCGATTCCCCCTGATTTTTCATTCAGTTCTCATTATATCATGAGGGATTTTCGCTTAAGCGATAAAGAAATACACTTTATTTATAAATCAGCACAAAAAAGAAAAGCTCCGAAGAGCTTTTCCACATTCTCACTATCTGTCTTTATCATCACGGTCCAGGATATCATTGATCTTATCTGAAACCTTATCTTTGGCTTCCTCGAAATCTTCCTTGAGGTCCGCCTTCTTCTGCTGAAGTTTTCCTTTCAGCTCCTGTGTCTCATCATCGGTAGCTTCTCCAACGGCTTCGTTGTACTTACCTTTCAGTCTGTCCTTTTCGATATCAAATTTATCTTTCATATCTGGCATAACATAACCTCCTATGTTCTTTTATGCTATCATTGTAACTTCTTCCGGATGAAGTAGTACTGTAACCCCATGGTAACATAAAAAAGCAGCTGGATTCCACGATATCATCAGATATTAATAAAGTCTTTCCGTTTCATTCACTGAAGTCATGTTTTCCTCATACTTTGATCTGAAGCGCTTCCAGAACATCCTTTGTGACTTCATCAATCTCTTTGGTCCCATCGACTTTTCTCAGCAATCCTTTCAGTTCAAAAAAATGAACGAGAAGTTTTGTCTCCGACTCATACACCCGAAGCCTCTCCTCCACGGATTCTTTGGTATCGTCTTTTCTGACGATGAGAGGTCCACTGCAAAGATCACAGACTTCCTTCTTCTTCGGTGGATTGAACGTCAGATGGTAGCTTGCACCGCAGCTGCTGCAGACTCTTCTACCTTCCATACGCAGCAGAAGCTCCTCATGGGGGACATCGAAAAACACAACTGCATCCAGCATCTTATGAGAAGTCTCCAGATGGCTTAAAAGAGCTTCTCCCTGATGAAGAGTTCTTGGAAATCCATCCAGAAGATATCCTTCCCCAGCATCCTTTTCCTCCAGTCTCCTCTCCACAAGACCGATGGTCACCTCGTCTGGCACCAGAAGACCTTTATGTATGTATTCCTTTGCTTTAATGCCAAGTTCTGTTTCTTCACGGATATTCTTCATGAAAATATCTCCAGTGGAGATATGTGGTACAGAAAGAACTTTAGAAATGATTTTTGCCTGTGTGCCTTTTCCAGCACCAGGGGGACCCAAAAGAACAATACGCATATGGCACCTCCATCTATTCACGAACTATTCTGAATCTTTGACTTAAGCATACCACAGACAACAGTGAGAAAAAAGGATATCTTTATCGTTCAAAGTGCGCCAATAGAAAGGACAAAATCCTTTCATTGACTTCATCACTTTCTGTAAAACTCAACGCATGACTGGCATTTTTCCAGTACTCTATTTCAATGGACGGTACGACTCTTCTTCCATATTGGAAGGCTTTTTCCGCATCATGAAGAAGACTGTTCCCAGCCATCAGTGCCAGGACCGGAACCTTCAGCTTTCTGAGGTCTTTCTCCGGTATTCTTCTTGGCACTGGGGATCTGAACCGGAAATACTTAAGACCCAAGGTGATGGATCTTCCTACTGTGTCTTTGAACGGAAAGTCTTTCCGGTTCAGAAGAAAGGGGATCATTTTGTCTTTACTGAAGCCCATTCTCACAAATTCCTTCACTGTATGAGCGGAGACTCCGGAAAAAACAAATACAGGATCCAGAAAGATGAGGCCTTCCGTCATTTCCGGGTAATACCTTGCAAAATTCACTGCATAATATCCCCCCATGGAAGAGCCCATGAGGATGGCGGAAGAAATTTCAAGCTTCACCAAAACTTCTTTCAGCCAAGCAGCATGATCTTTGTCTTTCCAGAGTGGTTTCTTCAGTCTGCTTCTTCCCGGTTCACCCAAAAGGTCTAGTGAATATACTGGGGCCCTCTCAGACAAGGGAAGAAGATTCGGCTGCCACATAATGGTGGATGCATAATGCCCATGGAGAAGAATAAGGGGCACCTTCCCCTCGCTCCCCTTACTGGCATAATAATAAACCCGCACCATCCCAAAGGTGGTATCCACATCATAAATGGTCCGGGCTCTTGGCAGGAACCTCATAGCTTTGTCATAGTGCACGAGAAATTCCATTCTTCGGGATTTCTTTGTAAAATCACTGATCAATAATGACCGAATGCCTTCCATACTCCTCATCCTTTCTATAAATCAAAGGAACGCCCAAGGCAGATGGACAATAAAACAACGAAGTCAGAACGCGATTAAAAAAATCACCAGTATAAAGCAGGCTCTCCTCCTACAAAAGATTCAGGATCTCATGAAGATGAGAAATCTCATAGGTGGGCACAATCTCTCCTTTGTTGTCTTTTCCTGAAGGATTGAACCAGCAGGTGTCAATGCCAAATCGTATGCCACCCAGAATATCCGATCCTAAACTGTCTCCCACCATAAGTACTCTTTCCTTTGGTGCATCACCAAGAAGATCCATGGTCAGTTCAAAAATTCTCTCATCAGGCTTAGAGACCTGAACCTCTTCAGAAATGACGATGGCTTCAAAATAATGGCTGAGAACCGATTGACTGATCCTCTTTCTCTGGACTTTTTTCAGTCCATTGGTGATGATGCCCATTTTGACTTTGCCGGAAAGTTTTTGAAGAAGCTCATGGGATTCATCATAGGGGAAAGAAGCCTCTGCAAGATGATCCGTGTAGCGCTCCGCAAAATCCGCTGCCTGAAACTCTCCACGAAGCGCCTCTTTCAGTCTCTGAAATCTCTCGATTTTGAGGACGCTTTGGGTGATTTTTCCTTCCTCAAATTCTTTCCATATTTTTGTGTTGATCTCATGATAAGTGTCAAAATAAACTGATGTATGCTCTTCCAGACCATAGTCCTTCAGTGTGCTGAGAAAAGCTTCCTTCTCAGACTTTTTAAAATCAAAAAGCGTATCATCTGCGTCAAATAAAAGAATGTCGTATTTCAAAATTTTAATTCCTCACTTTTCTAATAGTCTTTTTCTATTATATACCATTTTACTCTATTTCTCCGGAAGGCCCTGGGGTTTTTCAATGGTCTCCAGAGAGTTCACAGAAAGAATCTCCAAAGAAAACTCATTTTCCACAGACCGATCCCGCACCAGATTCGTAAACTCCACTCGGACCTCCTTCAGCAGTTTTTCTTCCTTGTCAAAAACTGCCGAGATCCTGTAAGACTCGATGTTCCAGTCTTCTGTGTTCACACCATCCAGCTTCAATGTTTCTGATAGAATCTTTTTAAACTCTTCTGGTGAAAAAAAGTCCGTGGTATAGTAGGTGAGTTTTTCCTGATCCTCTTCCTCCTTTAGTGAGGAGAGAAACCGAAGTATGGGAAGAATCTCCGCTTTTGGCGAAAGTTCTGTGAGATTAGAGGGATTGAACGCATCCTCTGAAAGCATTGGAATGCCCTTTTGCCAAGGCAGAAATGCCAGATTGAATTTATGATAAATCTCTTTCTCTTCGGTATAAATATCCATAATCTTTTTAGACCCCAGAAAGGGAAGTTCAGTATACACTTCAATATAGGCCGCTTTCGGCGCAAAGGTCATGGCAGCAGTGCCATGGATGCCTAAATGGTTCTCTCCCAGTCCCATTCTGCTCTTATAAGCAATCTCCATGGACTGAACCTCTGAAAGAGCGCGATAGGTCCTGATGGCATAACTGTATCTGTGATCTGTATAAAATAATATTGTCAAAGCTGTGACTGCAACCAGTATGAGGCTTAGAAGGCCTATGATGATTTTTTTCCCCACAAAAGCTCACCTCTCCAGTTCTTTTCTTCAGTGTAGCACAGCCTTTCGAGCACTTTTCTAAATAATATCTTAAGTTTTTAAAGAGAAAAGAACACAACTTCGTATCCTCACTTAATTATGCTTGAAAAAAAGAGCCTGCATGCAGACTCTTTCGCTTATTCTATGCTTTTTCAAGTGCAGGATCTGAAGCTGGTGGTGATGGAGGCGCTTCGATCTTTGGTTTAACCTTCCCCTTCCAGGCGTGCATGGCCAGGGATACTGCGATAACGCCATAGGCCACAAACACACGGAAGTATTCACCCAGCTGCGCATTGTTGAAGAGTTCTTTTCCCGCCTGGGGTGCCACAATAAACAGTGTGTGGAACAGAATCACACCCAAGATGGCCTGTTTGTTCGTCGCCTTCTGTACAGAGGCACCGCCCACAAGAAGAGCGGCGATGGCAAACTGCCCCACCTGAGTATGGGCTCCATAGGTAGAGAAGGTTCCGATGTTCTGAAGATAAATGAGCTGTCCCCAGCAGGCCAGTACTGTAGAAATCACCATGGCGATGATTCTCGTTCTGTCCACATTGATACCAGCAGCATTGGCCACCACTCTGCTCTGCCCTACGGTTCTCATATTCTGTCCAAGTCTAGTCCTCAGCAGCATATTGTTGAAAATACATAGAAGCACAATGGCAAAATAGGTGGTCACAGGAATCTTAACATAAAGGAGTATTTTCTCAATGGGCTTCACATAAGTCAACCCATAGGTGATGCCCAAAACAATCAGCATCGCCAAAGGCTCCTTGAAATTAAAACTTTCTTTCTTTGAGATGAACTTTGCGTCTACCATCTTGTAGAGCTGCAAGATGGCTAAGGCAATCACCCCTATGGTGACCCCGTCCAGAAGAAGAAGCCTGTCCGTGGACAGGAATTTTTCCACAGATGGCACAAAGGTCAGTCCGTAGATCCCAAGAACTGCAGCCAGGGTCAGGATGTCTTTCAGTACCGGTGCACCGGTCTTCTTCACTTTATTGAATATCATCTTGATGAGAAGCAGCGCCACAGAGACAAAAAATAGAATCTCAATAAGTGTCAGCATTGATACCGTATCCAGGGAATACTTAAGGTTCCCTGTGAGGTCAATGGTATTTTTTACACCGATTCCACCTGAAATAATGAGGCTCGGATTATTCACCGGAATGATGCCACCAATGACATAAAGGAAAAAGAGCTGATACAGACCATCGGCAAAGAAGCCCAGAACCATACCTGCAATCATTTCGGCACCCTTCATCTTGTTGAAAAGTTTACCTACCAGATAACCAAAAAGTATGGCCACTGGTGTTGCCATGAGAAGACTGATGATAAAACCTTCAATTCCTTGAAATCCCCAGTACACCACCCAGAATACGGCAATCTGTGCTGCAATGGCGCCAATGGTGATACCAAAGTTCAGACCCATGCCCGCCAGGACTGGAATGAGAAGCGCCAGGACCATGAATCCATTACGGCCGATTCTTGTGAAAAGCTCCCCCGCGACGAAAGTCAGCGGATTCTTTGAGGCGATGATGGCACCGATACATAAAAGTACAAAGAGGAGTACTACCTTGTTTTCATTAAGAAAGTGCATCACTTTATTCTTCATGGTCATTATTTGGCACCTCCCTTGGTTTTCGATAACGCATAGAGAATGATTCCATTGGAAATGATGATTCGGATGACATCCGACAGATTTCCTTCTGGAAGAATCTTATTGGCCACAGGAAGCGCCACCGCGAGAATTCCCTGAAACAGAAACGCTCCGATGAGTACATGAGAGATTTTTGCTCTCTTGATGCTGGCTCCGCCGATGAGCACGGCAGCAACGGAATGGAATCCCATCATTAGAGGTGCATTGTAAAGCTGCAGAAACCCATAGCTTTGAGCATAAATGATGATCCCCACCGCTGCCAGTGCTGTAGATATTGCGGTTCCAAGAATCCTCATCTTGTTCACGTTGATGCCAGATGCTTTTGTAAACTGCTCATTGGCACCAGCAGCACTCATGGCCATACCCGCTTTACTTCGCATAAACAGCCATACCAGGAAGCACGAGAACAGGAAGAAAAGAATCAGTCCTGTTGGAATATAAAGGCCGAACTTGTCGTCTCCAGGCGTCACGTAGAACGCGCCGTCTTTGATGCCAAAGCTGAAATCCAGAATGTTATTGAACACGTGACCAAAGCTGCTGGAAAGACTGATGGTGTTTCTCATGCCTTGTCCACCCAGAGGCCAGATCAGATCTCCATTTTTATAGGGAAGAGAAAGCCATACCATATTCATAAAGGCAATGACAGAGAATCCCACATAGGTGGATACAGTCATTTCAGAACCCTTCACACGGTTGAGAAGAAGTCCATAACCAATGCCAAAGAGGCTGCCAAGAGCTATGGCGATGGATAGTGCCAGGAATATACTAAGAAACGGATTGCCGACACCAATTTCAATGGTAAAAGTGGCACCTATGAGTCCAGCCACAATACCCAGGGAAATACCGAAATTCAGTCCAATACCGGACTGAACCGCAGGCACCATGGCAAGCACAAGAATGCCATACATGGCCCAACGTCTTATGGCGTCGCCCAGAAGGCTCTGCACATTAAGCCCCAGTGGCAGGGCAATGATCAGCATAAAAAGAAAGAAACTGATGATGATGATTCTTGGAAGACCGATGTTGTCATAGATCTTATGCAGTTTTTCACGCATGTTTCGCACCTTCTTTCCTGGATCCTGCCATGGCAAGACCAAACTCCGCATCTTTGTCATCGGGCTTCAGAATGGTCACGATTTTACCGTCTGAAACAATGGCGATACGGTCACATAAAGACCGGAGCTCCACAAGTTCAGAACTGATCATCATGATGGTGATGCCCTTTTCACGATTGAGCCTCATAAGATACTCCAGCACCAGTTTTTTTGCCCCAATATCAATACCTCGTGTGGGTTCAGATACAATGAGAAGCTTTGGTGACATGGTCAGCGCTCTGGCTAGGCAAACTTTCTGCTGGTTTCCACCAGATAGCGCCCCTACAGGCTGCTTGGGTCCAGTACAACGGATGTCGAGAAGCTTGATCATATCCTTGGCATGTTCTCTTGCTTTTTTCTGATCAAAAAGTTTCAGTGGTCCGATCTTCATCAGGAAATTCTCTTTTACCTGCATGGCAGAGAATGCGATGTTTTCCTCAATGGACTCTTCCAGTAAAAGACCCACTCCCCTGCGGTCTTCAGAAACACAGGCAATCCCATGTTCAAGGGCATTGCCAAGCTTATCCAGCTCCAGTGCCTCTCCAAAAAAGGTCACAGCGCCTTCGGTCTCATATAGCCCCATGATACCGTTGGGAATACCGATTTTCCCCTGGCCCGCCAGGCCTCCTATGCCAAAAATCTCGCCTTCTATGACATCAAGGTCAATCCCTCTGACCATTTCTCCAGGCATCATCACATGAAAGTCTTTTAAAGACAGAGCGATGTTCTTGGAATTCACTTCTCTCTTTTCATCCTCAAGGCCATCCACGAGTTTTACCACTTTACGGCCAATCATAAGCTCCGCAATCTCCACTACATTGGAGTCCTTCACTTCTCTTCTTGCAACAAATTCGCCATCTCTAAGCACCGTCAGGCTATCTGCCACGGCCATGACTTCATCCAGTCTATGGGTGATAAAAATAATAGAAATGCCCTTGCTGGCGATGAGTTTCATGATTTCTAGAAGTCTTTCCGCCTCACTTTCTGTAAGGACAGCAGTGGGCTCATCAAACACAAGAAGCTTGATGCCGGTCTTGTCAATCTCACGGGCAATTTCCACAAACTGCATATAGCCGATGGGCAGTCCCGCAACTTTCACATATTCTTCAATGTTAAGACCAATATCGGACAATGCTTTTTTCGCATCCTTCTTCATCTGCTCTGTATCTAAGGTTTCAAGATTTTTCCCCAAAACACGGCTCAAAAAAGTAGGATTGGTGATTTCCCGCCCGACTTTGATGTTTTCTGTTACAGTAAATCCCGGAATGAGCATAAACTCCTGATGAACCATGCCAATGCCAAAGTTCATGGCATGGTGGGGCGCATCGATGGAAACGGCCTGCCCGTCAATTTTAACGGTTCCTTCAAATCCACCCGTCTGATGTATCACCGGCATGCCAAAAAGAATATTCATGAGTGTGGACTTCCCCGCTCCATTTTCACCCATGAGTGCATGAATCTCACCAGGCTTTATGGCAAGACTTACATTTTTAAGCACCTTGTTGCCATAATACTCTTTTGAGATATTGTCCATATGGAGAAGATAATTCGTGTCCAAATAGAATCCCCCCTTGAAGTTGTATCTTTATTTCTGTTATCGAAAAAGAGTCGCCGGCTTGTCGCTTGAAGCCGGCGACTCTTTATGTAATCAGTCTGATAATTTACTGAGTTTTAGTTTTCTCCAAAATCGTAGAAATCACAGAGAATCATGTAGTAGTTGTCCAGCTTCACATCGCCTTCGTTGAAGTGAGTGATCTGTGCGGAACCTTCTCCACCTGCAATTCTGTTGACAATCTTTGTCAGTGCTGGTTCGTCTACTCTTCCGCTGGTTCTGCCTTCTAGGAATTCGATGGCATAATCTACGCCAGCTTCTACCATCAGCATGTTGACTGGAACGCTCCATGTGGACATTCTGCTTTCCTGGCCATACTCTGTCAGAACTTCATCGATGGAAGCCAGCATATAGTCTACATCGCCTTCATGACCGGACACATTTACGTTAAGCGCTGCTGGATAGCCATGGTATGGGCTTGGACAGCACTGCTGAGGATAAATCGCACCCTGTTCCATGATGGAACGGATGAGTGGTTCCTGCATAGCACAGTTGGTGGAGAAGAACGCGGTGTCTTTTCCATACTGCTGAATCTGACGTGGAACGTCTTCCAGAATAAACTGCTGAGCTCCGGATACACCAGCATCTCCTGTTGGGTCAGGTGCATTGACATCAACGAATTCGATGCCAAGCTTCTTGCATTCATCAATCATCAGCTCACGACGGGCTGCGATGGTCGCATAGGAAAGATGACGGGCAAAGGAATAATGGATAAAAGTCTTCGCACCCATTTCGGCTGCCTTCTGAGGAATGGATCTGCCCATGGAGATTTCATCCACCAGCATAACGATGTCAGACTTGGATGCGATGGTTGCTGGATCTTCTGCTGCTACACCAGAGACAAACAGCATATCAGGACGTGTTTCACGTACTTTATCGATGGCCGCTGCTGCACCTGGGACAGCCTGAACAAATACAATGGCCTTCACAGCTGGGTCAGACGCTAAAGAAACCACATTGGCGATGGTTGTTTCAGTTTCGGAAGAAAAGTTGTCAGGATAGGTAGCAGTGACAATCTTGTCTCCATACTTTTTCAGCATATTCTGAGCTGCTTGATATTCTTCCTCTCCTTGGGATACAGTACCGGTGATGATACCGATCTTATAGTCTTCTGCTTCTCCGCTTGGTTCTTCAGGTGTCTCTCCGCCCGGCTCTTCCACTGGTGTTTCTCCACCTGGAGTCTCTTCAGGAGCTTCTCCACTACGGCAGCCAACCATGGAAATAACCATCAAGGATGCGATCAGGAGTGACATGACTTTTTTCAACATATTTCTTTCCCCCTTCATCATATTAATGTTCGTATTATTCACTACGAATCATTATGAATTACGACGATTATAACGCTAGTTTGTTTATAATTCAACAATAATATTAATAATTATCAAATTTTTAGTGAAGTACCATATCAATTTATTAAAATATCAGAAAATTTTGCAAGTCAATTTTGTATAGTTATTCAGCTTTGCAGGATATCATTCATTTGCTTGAATCTCCAGCTCATTTCACTGATTTTTCGAGACAAAGATCCCTTACTTTTCTCCTGGAGTTTCATGACAGGCAAAAAAAACTGTGGTGAAACCAATTCAGGCTTCACCACAGTACTCTTTCAAAGGGCTAAAATTCTTCTTTTAGGCTTCTCACAAACAATCTGTTGAGACTTTCTTTCGGATCTTTTCCTTCAAAGAGAACATCATAAACCGCACTGCAGATGGGCAGATCCACATGGTATGTCTTTGAAAGCTTCATAATAGCCTTCACCGTGTAGTATCCTTCTGCAAGAGATTCATAGTTCTCATTCTTTACAAAGAGCTCACCGAACATTCTATTATGGCTGTATTTCGAAAACACTGTAGCCTCATAATCTCCAAGATGACAGAGTCCATAAGCAGAGATGGCATTTCCGCCCATGGATTCCATGAGTCTTGAAATTTCTCTGGTTCCTCTGGACATCAGTGCCCCTTTTAACGAGGACAATCCAAGTCCGTCCAGCATGCCAGCTGCAATACCAATGATATTCTTCGTTGCGCCTCCGATCTCATTGCCGATGAGATCATTTCCGTAGTAGAACCGGATCAGGTCTGAGGAGAAGGCTTGGATCAGCAGATCTTTTGTCTCTTCTTCCTTGGCGTCAATGACCATGCAGTTTGGAATTCCTCGATAAAACTCCTGTACATGACCTGGCCCCAGCCATACCGCCGTCCGGGATCCGTCATCCGTAAACTCTTCCATCACTTCTGTCAGTCTTTTTCCGGTGGAAATTTCCATCCCCTTCATACACAGCACATAGGTCTTATTCTTCAGCTCATAGGCTGAAAGCTCTTCCATAAGGTTCCTCAGTCCCTGGGCATTCACAGAAATGATCACGACCTCCGCTTCTCTTGTTTTACTTAAATCTGTTGTCAGTGTCATTGATTCGGGCAGCGTCAGAAGTCCATTCTCACGGGTTTCCAGAAATCTAGCCATATTTCTGGAGCTCTCTCTTCCATAAAGGGACACTTCATGCCCTTTACGGTCCAAATACCACGCAATAAAAGAACCCCATCTGCCACACCCTAAAACTGTTATCTTCATCGTTTCTCTCCAATCTCTTCAATGAATCTATTTTAGGTGAACAAACAGTTGTCCATCTCCTATATTATAGAAAGGCTCTCCTGAATCTACAAAGAAAATTGAAATTCTTCAAGGATTCTTAAGACAAAAATACCTGCAGCGCCTTCAGATGCTGCAGGTATTCTATCTTCTATTTGCCTAAAACTTTTCCATAATAATCCGTATCGAGGATCATAGCTGAGTAGTAAAACTGTCTTTCAATCTCAGAAGAAACCGCTTTCCTATATGTTTCTTTTTCATCCTCCGTCATGGTGACCCCTGGATTCACAGTGAACACACCTTTGGTTGCATTGTATCTGCCCACATCTGTGATAAAGCTTCTGTCGTTGAAGATGACCTTTGGAGGGGCATCCGAAAGCATATCCACTCCCATAAGAAGCCTTGAGTCAAAATCTGTGTTCATAAGATTGGAAATGGTCGGAATGATATCAAGACTGGAAACTGGTCTATCAATGGTCACAGGCTCCATTCCCTTTGCATACAGAATAAAGCTTGATTTATAAAGCTCAAAGTTCTCTTCTACCGTATGACCTGCCAGTTCATCGATATCCGCTTTCTCAAGACCATAAGGATAATGGTCTGCGCTCATGGCGATAAGAGTCTTATCTGCCACCCCATACTCTTCCAGTTTCGCAAGAAGATGTTCCAGAGCTTTATCCAGCTCTATCTGTGTAGCCATATAGGCCTTTCCCCCTACCCCATAAGGAAGTTGGGATACCAGGTCTCTATTTTTGAACGCAATGTAGTTTCCATTGAAATCATAGCGCATATGTCCGGAGACAGTCATGTAGTACGCATGGAACGGCTCATCCTTCATATACTCATCCGTGGTCAGCTCCATCATCTCAAGATCTGACTCCGGCCATGTCTTTCTCACATTAAGGCCATTGCCCAGGCCCTTATACTCATATCCCAGGTTTGGATGGGAGATGTCTCTTTCATAATAGTCGAAGGTATGGTTGTGGTAGGCCATGGTTTTATAACCCAAGGGTTTCAGCTGATTTCCCATGGCATATGGCATGGAAATGGACCCAGACTTAAACATGCTCCACACACCGGATTTTGGAATCAGCCCTGTGGTGGCCACATACTCGCCATCCGAGGTACTGACGCCCCAAATGGGATTATAGAAGTTCGTGAACCGGAATCCTTCATTGGCAAGCTTATACAGTGTAGGGGTCAGTTCTTTGTCTATAGAATAATGAGAATAGGCTTCTGCCGTAATCAGAATGAGATTGTACCCTTCAAACATACCGGTATACTCATTTTCTTTCGTCGGAGTTCTCTCACTGAAGTATATATGCATATTCTTGAGATTCTCATTGGCTTCTTCTGCGATGAGCTTTTCAAAATCAATATCTGCCACCTGTTCTTCATACACTGGAGCAGGCTCTTCCTCCGTGCCTTCCTGAACAGGACTCTCAGGCTCTTCCGCCACATCCGGAATCTCCACTTTTGGTGGCGGTGGTGCCAGCACCTGCTCAAATCCAAAAATAGTTCTTTGAAGATCCAGTCTCATGCTGGTCAGAAGTCCCAGCTTATTAACACTGGCTACAGGATAATTGTTTCTATAATAAAGGTCATAGGCAGAGTTCACATCCTGATTTCCTAAATTGATGCCAAGGAGGGCAGAACCGAAAAAGAGAATCATCAGAACGCCTATGAACCCTCTTTCGAACCAGGTATGCTGATATCTTGTTTTAAGATTCTTTCCTTTTAAACAGAGAAGAATATACCCTAGGAGAGGAATAAATAGAAGCAGTAAACCCAATGCATTTTTACCCATGGCAAAAAGAATATCATTGATGAATTCCAGCACCTGTCCTCCATTCTTTGCAGAAAAAACCGTATAGAATGTTTTGAATATCTTATAGTAAATAAGCTGAGAAGCAAAAAGCAGTGTCATGAATCCCAGGAAAAATCCTAAGAACACCTTCTTTGCTTTCTTCGGCAGGAATGTGCTGAGAAGATAAAAAAGAAATACCAGTGCACTGGATAAAAGAAGAGAATAAAAAATACCTTCATTAAAAAACCCGGATTCAGTCTGAGTTCTTAAGAACAGTTCAAAAATAATCACCGAGACCCATAAATAGATTAGAACCTGGATTCCTTCAAAGTGGTGTGTCTTCCTTATAGATGTCCTTCTGTTTATTTGCCTTTCTTGCATCGCTTTCTCCTTTAAACTCTGTCTTCTATTTTACCAAGTTCTTCCAGCAGCATGATTCGGAACAGCTGATGAGGATAGGTCATCTCTCCAAATGAAATTTTCTGGTGTGCCATGGAAAGAATTTCTTCGGATATGCCAAGGCTTCCACCAATGACAAACTGCACTGCAGTTTCCTCTTCTGAAAACTTTTGTATCATCCGTTGAAACTCCCCAGACTTCAGCTTTTTTCCTCTTAAATCCATAGCCACAATCTTCCCTGAGGGCAGAAAGTGTTTTAACATTTTTTTACCTTCTAGTGTTTTTACCTTTTCGATTTCCTTCTCACTGGCGCCTTCTTTTGTTTTTTCATCCGGAACTTCCCAAAGGGTCAGTCTCACTTTCTTTCTTAAGACTGTGCTGAGTTTATCCTCTGCTTCCCGCAAATAACTTTCCTTCAGCTTGCCTACGGCGATGAGACGCACTTCAAAGTTCTGGTTCATCCATTTCTCCTTTTGAATTCTCTGAAGCCACATTCACTTTCTCGAAAGACCTCAAAAGATCCTCATAATATTCCTTGTTCTCTTCTATATTTTCAGTGAAGCTCCAGAGGATCATTTCCACGTATTCTTCCTCTGTTTCAATCACTTCCACTGCATAGGTAATAGATTTGCCTTCCAGAGATCCTCTGATATAGTATTCTTTCTGATTGGGCTTTGAAGATAAAGCCTCTTCCCAGGATTCTTCCACCTGTTCCAACCTGGAAGATACGCTCTCTTTTGAAAGACTCAGATACTCTTCCAATGAAAGGCTGCCCCATGCTTCAGACTTTTTCTCCTCTTTGATGAGAAAATGACTTTCATACTGCTCATTATAAAAATAAAGCGCATCCGGGGATTCTATGTTCTTTTCTTCAAAACGGTTTGTAATAAGGATTCTGTGCATTCCATTTCCAAGCGGATACACCTGAAATTTTTCCGGTTCTTCCATAGACACTGAGGTGCCAGGGCTCATCCCTTCTTTTGTCCGATCCAGACTGGAGCATCCATAGATTAAACCTAGGGATAGAACCAGACACATACCGATACTTACTTTCTTCTTCATATATTCACCATTTTCTTCCTGTTCTTTGTTTTCCTCTATGGTACCTTGTCCTACTGATAAAAGGGTTTCAAAAAAAAGAAGAAGTGCTTATAAAATAAAAAGCAGACCCTGACTGTTTGTCATGGATCTGCAGTATGTGTCTCTATGCCTTCTGATTATTTTCCATGGCACTTTTTGTATTTCTTTCCGCTTCCACAAGGACATGGATCATTTCTGCCAACCTTGTTCTCATTACGGACTGTTCTGGAATCCTTCAGCTGTTTTGCAAGCTCTTCCCGTTTTTCTTCTGTGAGAATATGATCCCAAGCTGGAATGTTGTATAGATACTCTGCTTTCGCATCCAGCATATTGTAATAAAGTTTTTCAATATCAATATCCAGGGTGATCTCATCTTCTTCCCCGATGGTCTCCAGGTCCAGGGTAGTATTCAGTGAATCATTGATTCCATCTGTGAACCCCATGACAAACTCAGGAGTTGTGCCGATTTCCTTCGCCAGTTCTCCGATTTTATAGGTGAACTTCTCTTCATGCTTTTCAAGAATTCTTGCATAGATGGTGCCTTCCACTTTTGAATACTCATCCCAGAATGCTTTTTCACCCTTGGTCTTCACATAATCCACTACCATATCGTTCCAACGTTTGTATAAATTCATTGATAAATCTCCTCTACTCTATAAAATATGCTTCGTCATTATATCATGCCTTACTGATCTTTTTCCACCGGTTTCACTAAACTCAGCCTGTAAGCTGATGTAGAAGAACAGTAGGCGCAAAGATGCTCCTCATCCTTTTCTATGATGGGGAATGTTTCGTGTTCTAAAATAAAATCATCTATGGCCATATCATAGTCTTCAAGACAGCTGTATGTGTATTCCATTCTTATACCTCCGTATAACTGGAAGGACGGATTCTGCTCGCAAGAGACAGTTCAACATCCATACCTGGACCCATGCGCAGTTTTTCTTCCAGCAGTATGTTTTCTACTGTTTTGTAGGCAAGTTCCGGAATGTTGTTTGTACCTGACAGATGGCCTAGTACAATCTTCTTCGGACCTTCCTTCAGAATTTCCAAAGCTGCAAGTCCTGCATCCGTATTGGAGAGATGCCCCAGCTCGCTGAGCACACGTCGCTTCAGCTCATAGGGATAGGGACCGAATTTCACCATCTCCACATCGTGGTTGCTTTCCAGAAGAACCAGATCGGAATGAAGAATCGCTCTGCGGATTTCCTCGGTAAAAACGCCAATATCTGTGGCCACACTGACTCGCTTTTCTCCATGAGCTATGGTGTATCCATGGCAAGAGACCGCATCATGGGGCACACGGAAACTGGAGATATCCAGGTCCTTGATTTCAAAATCCCCGTCAATGACCTTGATGTTGTGCTCTTTGATTTTTCCCAGGCAGCGCTCCATGGCGACCCAGGTTTTTTCGTCCGCATACACGGGGATGTCAAATTTTCTGGATAGAATGCCAACTCCCTTCACATGGTCAATGTGTTCATGGGTCACAAGGATTCCATCCAGTTCTCCTGGCTCTTCTCCAATGTTCTCCAAAGCGCTGATGATGCTTTTTCCCGTGAGACCGGCATCCACCAGCAGCCTTGTTTTCTCAGAAGCGACAAATATGCTGTTGCCGCTGGAGCCGCTGTATAATGAACAAAAAATCATAGTTCCACTTCCTAGTTGTTTTCCACGTGAATGTCTGCTCCAAGAGCCTTGAATTTCTTTTCAATATCAGGATAGCCTCTGTAAATATGCTCGATATCACTGATCTCAGTCTTGCCGTCTGCAATGAGTCCTGCAATGACCATGGCTGCTCCAGCACGAAGATCCGTTGCACGGACATTGGCGCCTGAAAGCTTTGATACGCCTTCTATAATGGCAGTTCTGCCTTCCACAAGGACACTGGCTCCCATTTTCTTCAGCTCATCCATATGCTTGAATCTGGATTCCCAGATACTTTCATTGATGATGCTTCTTCCCTTCGCAATGCTCATAAGAACACTCATGGGCTGCTGCACATCTGTGGGAAATCCTGGATAAGGAGAAGTCTTGATATTGCATGCAATGAGCTTTTCTGGATCTGACGTGATGATGAGGCTGTCATCAAGCTCTTCCACAAGAACCCCCATCTCTTCAAGTTTAGCAGAAATAGATTCCATATGCTTTGGAATGATGTTTTTTATGGTCACACGACCTCCGCAGGCTGCGGTGGCAATCATATAGGTTCCTGCTTCAATCTGGTCAGGAATCACGCTGTAGGTGCATCCATGAAGCTTCTCCACGCCATTGATTCTGATGACGTCCGTACCTGCTCCCTTGATGTCCGCACCCATGGTGTTCAGGAAGTTTGCCACATCCACCACATGAGGTTCCCTGGCTACATTTTCAAGTACCGTCTGACCTTCTGCAAGAGTGGCTGCCAGCATCACATTGATGGTGGCACCAACAGATACCACGTCAAAAAATATATTCGCACCAATGAGTTTCTCTGCTTTTACTGAAATGGACCCATGGTCCATGGTGACCTTGGCACCCAGTGCTTCAAATCCTTTGATGTGCTGGTCCATTGGACGGACACCGATGGCGCAGCCTCCAGGAAGCTCCACCTTGGCACTCTTGTATCTGCCTAATAAAGCGCCTACCAAATAATAGGACGCTCTCATTTTTCTGACATCCTCTGTATCTGCAATGACTTTGAGCTCAGCGGTACAGTCCACAGAATAGGTCGTTCCATTCTTCTCGATCTTTCCACCGATGGCTTCAATAATTCTCTCTAAACAATGCACATCGTCAATATCAGGAATATTCTCTATGATACTGGTTCCTTCTCCCACCATAATTGCAGCGGGAAGGATGGCGACTGCAGCATTTTTCGCTCCACTGATTTCCACTTCGCCATGAAGCTTTGCTCCACCATTGATAATTAATTTTTCCATATAGTCCACCTTTAATATTCATCACTTATTTTGAACACTTCAGAGCATGGGCACTCTCTTTTGTCACGTCTCAAATCAAATGGCATTCAAGCCACATTACAATCATCCCATGATAAAATAACACAATACATTATATCACAAATCTGCACCCTTTATCTTTACTAATTATGAACTTTACGGGAAATGAATAAATCGCTATAATCTAGATGTATCAAGGTTCTTCATGAACATTAGGTTCCAAGGACACCAGCCCTTTGAAAAATAGACCAGAGAGGCACATCGAAACGTAGACAGGTAGTCCCTATGAGAACCTGCATATATGGTATAATAGAATAAAACATTCGCGGAGGCAGCAGCTGATGAAATACTATCTTGTAGCACTTCTAGACAAAGAATCTGGAAAAGCCATAGAAAATTCCACAAGACATCTCATTAAGAAAATAAAACCTAAAAAGAAAACTGCTTTTTATGGCATCGTTCTTGAGACCATAGAAGATCCGGATCTTTTCAAGCTGGAAGAAATCATCAAAGATATGGCCAAACCCATCCGTCTGTTCAAGATTGATGTTCAGGGCCAGCTCAGCTATGATGAGAAACTGAAGACCATCGGTCTTGAGGTCATGAACTTCGGATATGTGAAAAGCCTCTCCAGAAATTTCAACACCATGCTGTCACTTCACGGTTTCAAAGTCCGGGAAGAAAGCGAAGTGGAAGAGAAAGAGTCTGTTCAGCTTGTGCTGTACAATGGAGGCATCACAAAGGATCTCAACCAGCACCAGAATGTACTACGAAAGAATGCCGGTATCCGATATCGGGTGGACCGGTTTGAATTATGGAAAAACTTCAACTTCAAGAAAGATTCTGTGGTGGCTACCATCCCACTAAAGGATCCCAATATCATTTCTTTATAGCACGGGACCTTCTTAAGGTCCCTTCTTTTGCAAATAATGCAGAAATAGGCTGCTGAATAAGATTCCCTGTTTCTGCTATAATTTTCTTAGTAATCAAATGGAGAGATAACAATGAGCACAATTATGCTACGTCCCTATAAAACAAATACAGTAACCCTTTCCGCAAGCTTTGTGGACTACTATCTGCCCAAAGCCCGAGGTGAGTATGTGAAAGTGTACATCACGCTTCTGCGTTATACTCAAATGGGAGAAGACGGTGTAACAACAGCATTTCTTGCTGAAATTCTAGGGCTTCTGGAGACAGATGTATTGAAGGCCCTAACTTATTGGGATGAGGTGGGGCTTCTTTCCATGAAGACCATCGATGCTTATGGAAATGTATCCATTGAGATCAAAGAGTGCCAAGCCCTGGTGAGTCCTGAGCTCCCAAAGAAGAAAACAGAGATGGTTTCTGCCAGTGAGGCCTCCTCAGAGCCTAAACCTGCATCCAGCCCTGTTGAAGACAGAAGTCCGCTGCTGCATGAAATATCCATGCTCATGGGCAGACCGCTCTCTTCCTCTGATGCGGAGAAATTTCTCTATTTCAAGGAGAAGTATCATTTCCCAGAAGAAGTGATTATCCTTCTCGTACAGCACTGCGTCTCCAAAGGTAAAACCAGTATGCGCTATATTGAAACAGTGGCCATCAGTTGGGACAGCCAAGGAATCAAAACCCAGGAGCTCGCCCAGCAGAACATCAGAAAACATGAAGACAAGTGGACAAACTACCGGAAGGTGCTGACTTATCTGGGTATCAGCGAAAAAGACATTCCAAAGCCTCAGGAGGATCTTCTGGAGAAGTGGTTCTATACCTATGGCTTCACTACTGAAATGATTCTGAAGGCCTGCGACATCAGTTTCAATACCCTTGGTAAAGTGGAAATGGGCTATATCAACGGTATTCTTAGAGCGTGGCTGAAAGATGAGATCAAGACATTGGAAGATCTTGAGAAAAATGAGCGGAAACCTAGAAAAACTGCACAGAAGAAAACTGTAAAAAAAGATTTCACCGAACGGGAATATGACTATGAGGAGCTAGAACGAAAACTATTGGGGTGGGATAAATGATCAAGGGATACCATGGAATCATCATGAAACGATACGAAGAGCTGCGGGAGGAAGAACGCTCCTCCCTGTTAAAAAGAAAGATGGAAGTAGAAGCCAAGGCTCCTGAGCTCATGGATATAGAGAAAAAAATCGCGAAACTCAGTATGACCCTTGCGGTCCTGAACTTCAAAAAGAACGTAAACCATCAGGAAGAGTTTTCCAAACTGAAAAATGAGATTTTGGATCTTAGAGGAAAGAGGCTGGAGATTCTCACAAGTCTTGGATATCCCTTAAACTATCTGGACCATCAGTATGCATGCAGCAAATGTCAGGACACAGGCTACATCAGGCAGGAAAAATGCACCTGCTACAAAAAGCATCTCATTGAAGCCTATCACAGAACCTCAGATTTCAATGCCCTCATCAAGGAGTTCACCTTTGATAAATTTAGGCTTGACCTCTATGATGACGAAGAAGGTCCCTATCCTCTGTCTCCAAAAGAGAACATGGCAAATATTCTGGAAGCTTCCATGGATTATATCAGGAACTTCAAAGACTCCTCAGTGAATCTTCTCTTTTATGGCAGCCCAGGAACAGGTAAAACCTTCCTCTCCAGCTGCATCGCGAAAGAACTTCTTACTGCTGGATATCTTGTGGTCTACCGCACTGCGGACGGTCTCATACAGAATCTCAAGGACGTGAAATTCAATGAAAACGAGGAACTCCTAGAACTGCTTCTGGGCTGTGACCTGCTCATCATTGACGATCTGGGTACAGAGCTGACAACAGAATTCAGTAAGGTGGAGCTCTTCAACTTTTTAAACTCCAAGCTCCTCAGAAAGAAAAAAATGCTGATTTCAACAAACCTTACCATTGAAAATCTGAAGGATAAGTATGATGAAAGAATCTACTCCAGACTCGTCGGAGACTTCAATCTGTTCAAATTCCTCGGTGATGATCTTCGGATCAAAAAGAGTCATGAACGCAATAAAAAAGCTTAGGATGCCTAAGCTTTTTTATTTTGATTTTATTTCTTATGATCATCAGAACTGCTCTTTTTCTGGTCTAAATCTTTTCCTGAAAATTAAAAGTTATCCACAACTTAATAGAAAAACACACTTTGAAACCGCAGAGAATGTGGATAACTTAGGTATAACTCCCTACTTTTCCACAGATTGCTCACATTTCATAAACAAATCTAGACCATGATATATTTTGGCAAAATAAAAAACTCACTATCTACATAGTGAGTTTTATGGAGCTGGTGAACGGAATCGAACCATCAACCTGCTGATTACAAATCAGCTGCTCTACCATTGAGCCACACCAGCATGTGGCGACCCAGAAGGGACTCGAACCCTCGACCTCCGG
>RCMY010000142.1_pt1 | contig 124327 bp, 120 predicted proteins | sample 2041341 | NCBI WGS metagenome assembly RCMY01 (sample SAMN09708234, study PRJNA481090) | Marine sediment metagenome, whole genome shotgun sequencing project. | reverse complement strand
CGGTTCTCAGTGTTCCCATTTGAACGACTTGAAAACCGTTGTACCAGCGATGGTACCGGGGGTTCGAATCCCCCTCTCTCCGCCACAAAACCCCTGGTCAAAGAGCCGTAAGGCCACGACCAACAGGGGATCGAATGCCATGGGCTGGGAACCCCCGGGACTCGATGGATGCCATGCGGCGAGAGGGCGCGAAGTGCCGATCTGGGGTGGGTCCTGACACGAAGTCATGGGGTCGATATGGGCGCTCGCGTCCAGTTCCGGTTGGGTCAGAGTTCACTGACCGCGGACACGAGTTGGTCGACCGCTCGTTCGATCGTCGCGTTGCTGGACGCGATTGTCATTCGGGCAAAGCCGGCGCCTTCGCGGCCGAACCAGTGGCCGGGGCTGAGCGCGACGCCCGCGGCCGTGGCGAGCCATGAGGGAAGCTCCGCCACATCGATGCCCAGCGCGGTCAGATCCAGCCATGCGAGGTATGTGCCTTCGGGTGCGATGAGCCTGATCTTGTCGGGCAGTCCATCGGCGAGCAGCGCCACGTTTGCTGAAACGAGTGAGATGAATTCATCGACCCACGCGGCGCCGTCGCGATACGCGGTCTCGAACGCTGCCAACGCGAACACGTTGTTGCGGGTCAGGTGGAATTGCGAGCTTCTTGTTCGGAAACGATCCGCAGCCTCATCGTTGTCGGTGATGATGAGCGTGTCGCATACCCCCGCAAGACCAAAGGTCTTGATCGGTCCATGCGTCGCAGCCCACCGAACGCCGCTCTCGGCAGCGGCCTTCGCGAACGGTGTGAAACGATTCGGAGGGAGCGCAAGATCGGCATGTATCTCATCAGCGAGCACGAAAACGTCGTGGTCAGCGCAGATGGTTGCGACTGCGGTCAGTTCGTCTCTTGTCCAGACCCGGCCGACCGGGTTGTGCGGATTGCACAGAATGAGAAGTTTGTTGGCTGGGTCTGCGGCCTTGGCCGCCAAGTCATCGAAGTCCATCTCGTAGCGCCCGCAAGACAAGACCAGAGGGTTTCGCGTCGCAGTCCGTCCATTGTGAGAGACGATGGTTTTGAAGTCGGTGAACACTGGGGGCTGGATGATCACACCATCACCTGGCTCGGTGAGTTCGTCGATCAGGACTCCGATCGACGTTCCGACACTCGGACTCACGCTCGTGATGAAGTCGGTGCAGTCCCAGCCGTGACGGCTCAACGCCCAACCCTGGAACGCCTCGATGACAGCATCCGGGCGCGTCTCATAGCCGTACCAGGGATTCGCAGCGCGCGCGGCGAGGGCGTCGACGACGCAGGCAGCGAGATCAACATTCGGCTCTGCGATCCACAAAGGTAAAACCGAAGAGCTTCCGAAATGGTGAATGAGCGTTTCAGCGTCTGAGCCTTGCCTCCGCTCTCCGGCGTTGTGCTCGTTGTCGGCCGCTCCGCCCATGGTTCACCTCGCCCCCCGTTTGATGAGCGTAGGCCCGAAGGCGAGCCGAGCTTTGCGGAGTCCTCCGTTCTGGCCTGAGGACGAGCGGGATCAATCCCGCCGGATGGGACCGAAGTGGATCAGCCGTGAGCGACGTCTGCGTAGTGGCGGGCTGCGACGTCGGGGTGTGAACGTAGACGGACCTTGAGGTTGTTTTCTCCAAAGAGCGTGTGGATTGGTTCGCCCTTGAGGTCGATTGTCTCTGGGCGGGCCCGGGCGGCGAGCTCGGGTGGGAGTTCGAGGGGTTCGAAGCTCGATTCGAACGCTGGATTGAAGAAGAGCACCAGAGAGATGCGATCCGCGTCACCCGATGGGCTTACGACGCGATGCGGCGTTGCCCGGAGGTAGCCGTTGGTGGCGGTTTGCATCATGGCGCCGAGGTTCATGACGTACGCACCCGGGAGCGGTTCGACGAGGGTCATCTTGTCGTCTATTCCGACCTCGAGCCCAGCGACATCCCGTTGGAGGATGAAGGTCAGGAGTCCTGAGTCGTGGTGAAGTCCGACTCCCTGGTTCGATGCCGGATTGCCGGCTGGGTAGCGGATGATCTTTGCGTGGAGGTCGTGCGTCGGGATGAAGGCTCCGTCGAAGTGGTTGGGTTGCTGTCCAAGCCCTACCGCGACAGCCCTCAGCACGTTGACGCCGAGGGCATGCATGGCATTCAGCCACTCCAGGGCGACCGGTCCGAGGTCGGGCAGGCTCGGGGGCCACTGGTTCGGACCGCGCAGCCGGAGCCAGGCCGGTCCGTCGTGACCTTCGGAAGGTGCTTCCTGTTCGGGCCCGAAGTCGAGTTGTTCCCGCCAGTCGGCCTCGCCGCGTGTGCGCTCGTCCCCGATGCTCGTGTAGCCGCGGAACGCTGCGCTCTTCGCCAGCGCCAGAGCTTCACGTTCTTCGATCGGAAGAGCCAAAAATCGCACTGCTTGGTCCAGAAGTTTGTGCTCGAGATCTGAAGGGATCCCGTGTCCGACGATGTGGGCGAACCCGATGTCGTGGCACGCCGAGCGCAGCTCGCTCACGAATTGATCCGCCGCTTGCGACGCAGGGTCGTCGAGGAATGGCTCGATGTCGAGCACTGGGAGTTCATTCACGATCAGGGGCCTTCGTTCGAGTGTTGAAGGAGAGGAGACTGGCGGGAGTACTTGCGACGCTCGGCGACTCGCCACTGCCCAGCGGGTGACCGTCTCAGACGGTCTGGAACCGGCGAGCGATCTGCTTGTGTTGGGTCAGCCGAGCGTCGAGCTGGTCTGACACGAGTCGCCCTTCGTCCACCACGGGAATGCCATTGACGATGGTGCACCATGCTGCGGTCGGGCCGCATCGCAGCCAACCCTCGATCGGGTTGTCGAGCACGCCGGCGAACGTGGGTCCGACGAGTTTCCAGATGGCGATGTCCGCGACGGCGCCGACCGAGAGTTCACCGAGCTCGCCGGCCCGGCCGAGACATCGCGCACCTCCCCGTGTCGCAAACTCGAGCGCAAGGCGAGCGGTCATCGCTTCGGCCCCTGCGGTCAGCTTTCCTTGGAGCATCGCCAGGCGGGTCTCCTGCCAGATCGAGCCAGAGTCGGCAGACGATGAACCGTCGCAACCGATCCCAACCGGACAGCCGGCATCGTGCAGTGCCACCGATGGAGCAATCCCCGAGGACAGGATCATGTTCGAGCTCGGGCAGTGGGCGATACCGACTCCGGCGGCTCCGAGACGGGCGACTTCGGCGGGGTCCGGCCGAACAACATGTGCGCCCCATGTCCGGTCTGTCATCCAGCCGACGTCTTCGTAGAGGTCGACCGGGCGCATGCCGAACGTGGCGAGCGCGAACGCGTCGTCCTCGGCGTTCTCCGCCAGGTGAGTGTGAAGGCGCACATCGAGCCGCTCCGCCAGTTCAGCCGTGCGTCGCATCAGCTCCGGCGTGACCGTGAAGGGACTACATGGTGCGAGAGCGATCTGGACCATCGAACCGCGGGTCGAGTCGTGCCAGCGTTGAACGTGGCGCTCCGACTCGGCCAGGATGTCTTCCTCGTCGCGCACAGCATCGTCAGGCGGGAGCCCGCCATCTTTCACCGACAGACTCATCGAGCCGTAGGTCGGGTGATACCGCATCCCAAGATCGCGTGCGGCTGCGATCTCGGCCGACAGCAGATCACCCGCCCGAGGCGGGTGGAGGTAGTGGTGATTGCTGGACGTGGTGCAGCCCGACAGGGCGAGCTCGGCCAGCCCGACCCAGGTCGCAGAGAACTGTGATTCCTCGTCGATGTTGGTCGTCCACGTCGGGTAGAGCGATTGCAGCCAACCGAAGAGCGAGCGTCCGGTCATCGGCTCCCACGCCCGAGTGAGGTTCTGGAAGAGGTGGTGGTGGGTGTTGATGAGGCCGGGGGTGACCAGGCAGTCAACCGCCGAGATGCGACGGGCCGATTCTGGAGGAGTCTCGCCCGCGCTGCCGATGGCACTGATGAACCCGTCGGTGACGGCGATCCATCCGTCAGGAATCTCGCGCCGGTCGGTATCGACGGTGGCGATCATCTGGGCGTTTTCAACGACCAGGTCGACGGGCGTGTCGCTCTCGAGGTGCATCGCTGGACACCCTAGTTGGGGGTTAGGTTGGCCCTCGGCCACTGAAAAAGGCCGAACCCGAGGTTCAGGCCCCCGCTTTTGGGGGCCACAAACCTCGGGTTTGGGGCATCAGTGTGTTCTGAGCCTTGGGGTTCAGGGAGCCTCGGGGCTCGGCGGGGTCAGTAGAAGCGGCGGCCGCCGAGAGCGTTGCCGGTGGCGCCCAACACTGCGAGCACCACGCCGACGACAGCAAGAATGGCGCCGAGGGTGTAGAGGATGCCGATACCGGTGAGGGCACCGACGATGACGAGTAGAACTCCGGTGATGATCATGTCGGACGTCCTGCCCCGGAACGGCCGGCTCAAACCATCGAGCTCGAACAATCGAGTTCAGATCGGCGGGTGTTCAGCGAGGGGTCGCCGACGTCGGCACGCTGTCGCCGTCGAACATCAACGCCATGCCTGTCATTCGGGCCAACCGGCCGACACGGCCCTCAGCAGATCGAAGCTGCTGAGCAATCCGACGGTTCCTTTGCTGTTCTCCACGATCAGGTGGTGGACCGCGTTTGCGAGCATCTCGTCGGCGGCTTCGCTGAGCGTGGCTTCGGGAGAGATCCGACAGACCGGTGCGCTCATGGCGGCGCCGACGAGCTCACTGCCGGGCCAGTCGTCCGAAAGGTCGGCGGTTGTGAGTATGCCCACCACGACATCACCCTCGGTGACGGGGAGCGCATGGAAACCGAGCGACAGGACGAGATCACGAGCATTGTCGATCGAGTCCTCGGCTCGGATGGTGATCAGGTCGTCGGTCATCAGGTCGGCGACGATGCGAGCGGGGCTGCTGTGATTCGTCATGGGGACCACTTGAGTCCGTCGCAGCTCGACTGCCAAGGGTCTGAGGTCCCGACGTCGCACCCCCGATCGGCGGCGCACCCGATGTGGGTCTTCCCCGATTCGTCCGATCGGGGGCGCATTCACGATGGATGTATGGCGATCCAGATGACCGAGACGATGACCGCAACCGCAACCGCCGTTCGAGTGACCCGCAAGGGCTGGCATGACGATCCTCGAGGCGATCACAAGCTCCGCTTCCACGACGGCGCCACCTGGACAGAACACACCACGCACTTCGGACCGGTTCCCTGCATCGGTTGCCGCTGAACTCCCGATGATTCGACCGAGAAACCCTCTCGACAACCGCTGATGAACACGTCAGAATCATGACGAACATGACAGATTGTTGACGGGCGGGGAAGGCAGACATGGCCACCCCATTCACCTCGTGCCGTTCGATCGGCACCTCGTGTTGGCCGCCCCGAGGGCCAACGGTGACCACGTGGTCACCAGCGAACAGAGGGCCCTCTTGGTGCAGCACTACCACCTCAATTGATGGCTGCTGTCACTCATCCGCCGTCGTCCGAGCCTACCGACCCGCACGGGGTCGGTAGGCTCTGGCGATGGCCGAGTACACGTCTCCCGAGCACCACCCGGCATTCGAGGAGTACTGCGAGACGATTTTTGAATTGAACGAGGACGGCCAACGGGTGATTCAGGCCCGGATCGCCGAGCGGCTCTCGGTATCCCGGCCCGCCGTTTCCGAGATGGTCCGCAGGCTCGTCGACGACGGCTTGGTCACGGTCACCAAGAACGAGATCAGTCTCACGGTTGCTGGTCGCGAGCTCGCCACCACGATGGTGCGACGACACCGTCTGGCTGAGCGCTTCCTCACCGACATGCTCGGTCTCTCGTGGGCCGAAGCGCATCACGAAGCAGGTAAATGGGAACACGTGATCAGTCCGGCCGTCGAGCTGGCCATCGTGGCGAAGCTCGACGATCCGACCACCTGCCCGCACGGGAATCCGATTCCCGGGTCCGGTTACGTCGAACGCGAGTTGGTGGCACTGTCGTCTCTGGAGCCGGGTGTCACAGCGGTCATCACCCGGATCCCCGAAGAGCTCGAGTTCACCCCAGGGCTTCTCGAGTTCCTCGAGGCCAACTCGATCATTCCAGGCGCCGAGGCCACGATCATCGCGATGTCGCCGGACGGCACCACGACCATCGAGGTCGGCGGTTCGATCGTCGGAGTCAGTTCGTTCACCTCCGAACGGATGCTCGTCGCGGCACTCGACTCGGCCCGCGCCTGACCATCGCCCCTGGCGTCCCTCGACGCCGAGAGGCGTGGAGACTCAGACGCCTGTGTTCTGAGCCGACCCGGTCTTCTTGGTGCCGTCGTAGTTCATGATGAGGCAGAGCACTTCACGGTCGTCGAGCTGTTCCCAGCTCTCGGCCGATGGCGACAGCGAGCTGATCTCGTAGACCGACGTCTCGTAGTCCTTGCCGACGAAGCCGGTGAAGGCGTTGTAGCAGGCATCGCCCGCGATCTCGCCGGTTGCATCGTCGCCCGGATACGAGCCACTCGTGTCCGGGATGTTGAAGGCGTAATACACCTCGACGTCATGCGGCGACGTGCAGGGCACGCCGTCCATCGACTCGATCAAGCCGGTCGTGGCACCGTTGAGGCAGTCGCCGAGCTGGATGCGAAATGCTCCAACCTCGCCGGCCTCCACGATGTTGCCGGAGTCGTCACGTGTGGTTTCGTCTTGGCCTCCGAGGCCGGTGTAGCCGAGGCCCACCAGTCCGAGTCCAGCAACTGCTCCACCAACTAATCTTCCAATTCCCATGCCAAGATGTTTCGGCGCCCATTCGAGGTCGCTTGAGAAAAGAAAGGGGCGCCGACGGCTCAGGGGAACGGCCAACCATTCTCACGGCAGCCGGCCAACGACTTCGTCTGCTGCTGCATGACCGGAGCCAGTTGCCCGGAACCGGGGCACGACCGGTGACCATGACCGAGGTAGTGACCCATTTCGTGATTGATCAGATACGCCCGATATTCCGACAATGGTGCAGTCCAGAAAGTGGTGGCACCCGCCCAGCGGTTGCTGTTCAGGTTGAGCGATCGGCCACTCCGACACGACAATGTTCCGCCGGTCCGCAGCGGTCGACAGCGGGCATCGACCGTTGCCGGACTGGCAATACGGATCCGCACGTCGGCAACGTCGGAATCGACGAGGCGGAAGCGGATCGAGCCGGTGGCCGTCCAACTCCGGCTGTCGCCGAGGATGGCAACGATCTCGGTAGCAGCATCGACCTGGGACCAATCGAGCAGTGGCTCGATCTCGACCGAGAATGTGATGATCGGCCCCGCGGTGCCAACCGGACGGGTGAGTGGCGGGCCGTCCGGCGCATCGGCCTCGCCGGGAAACTGGTGGGTGGCGACGAACTCGGAACTGTCGGCGAAGTGTCGGATGACGTTGAGACGGGGGAGACGGCCCGAGGTGAGCGCCTCGACCCAGAACTCAAAGCCCTGTCGATCGGGCGATCGATCCAGCACGTTCTCGTACAACGCGGTGACGAAGGCCTCGATGCCGGCGTCGCCGTAACGAGCGATGAACTCGGGTGAGTGGGTCATGTGATCCGCGATGGTGGCGATCTCGTCGCCGTCGTTGTAGCGACCGATCCAGTACCTGGCTCCGCCGAGATCAGGTGCACGATCGAAGATCGCGTAGTAAAGCCGCAGCACGTCGGCATGTGGTTGACGGAAGTCGTCTGCGAGCGTGATCTCGTCGATCGGAGACGCCGCTGATGCTTGACGCGGCACGGCGAGAAGGGCACCGCCAATGAGGGACAGCATCAGCGCAACGCCCAGTCGACCGAAGTGACCCCCAGTGCGGTTGTTCACTCAGCGTCCCACTGTTCCCAATGCGCATAGGAGTCGACGGCGACGCGAGCGCTGGCGATCTGAGGTGGAGGTTTCTCGCCTGGCTGTGGCCAACCGAGGGTGACGATCATCGACGGGTCGACGTCATCTGGGATGCCGAGCACGGACCGGGCGACCTCGGGTCGATGGATCGTGACCGGACAACTGCCGAGGCCCTGGGCAAAGGCAGCGACCATCAGATTCTGGGAATGGCGACCGACGTCGAACATTGCTCGGGGTCCGGCATCAGCAGACACAGTGACCACGACCACCACCGGCGCTCCACCGATCCAGGACGCGAAGTCGCCGCTGTCCTGGAGCGCCACCTTCTTCTCGGTGCCGGTCACCACCACCATCCGCACCGGCTGCACGTTCTTCGCTGAACCGGCCATACGGGCGGTGTCCATCAGCTGGGTGATCAACGCGGCCGGGACAGCGACGCCGGTGTAGGTCCGCGTGTCGCGTTTGTTGCGCAGGGCCGAGGTTGCGTCGATCGGAGGGGTCGTCATCGACCGAGTATGGCATCAGACGTTCGGATGACCCGGTTGTCGACCTTTGCCCGATCACAGCCGATGTCGGCCGGATGAGGATCGTTCTCATGATCAACCATCAGCACGTCTCCCGCCGAGGCCTCCTCGTGTTCGCCACCCTGCTGGCCGGACTGGCCGCCGGCTTCTTCTACACCTACGAAGCTTCCGTCACCCTCGGTCTGGCCGAGGTCGGCGACGTTGCGTACGTCGAGACCTTCCGCGCCATCAACGACACCATCCGCAATCCCGTCTTCGGGACCGTGTTCTTCGGATCCATGCCCGCCCTCGCCCTGGCGGCCATCGCCAACTGGCGAGCGAGCACGTCGGTCAGACGAGTCATGCTGGTCGTCGCTCCGCTGCTCTATTTCGCGACGATGGCCATCACCTTCGTTGGCAACGTGCCCCTCAACGACGGACTGGCGAAGATCGAACCGGGGTCGGCGGCCATCGCCGGCGTCGCGAGGGCCGACTTCGAGACTGACTGGAACCGGCTGAATCTCATCAGGACGATCACCGCGGTCGGCAGCTTCGGGGCCATCGCTGGTGCTCTCGCAATGGGAGAACGGCGCCGCTTCGACGTTCACGTCGATGGGTTCGGATCCGGTCTGAGCCAGACTGTCTGATCGTGGCCGCCTCGTTCTTCGCCGATCTCGGATCCGGTTCTCCCCGGCGAGTGGTGACAGCCGCCGACATCGCTCTCAGTGGCGGGCTGGCGGTCGTGGCCGTCCTGTCCGGCTTGTACGTCGACGGCAGCCGCCCGGACACCTTGGAACCGACGCAATGGTGGCACTGGGTATTGCTGGTGTTGCCGCCGCTGCTCGTGGTGCTGCGACGCCTCGATCCGATCGCGGTTCCCATCGTTGCTGCCGTGGCGCAGAGCATCATCTGGGTCATCGGTCTGCCTGATGTCCTGCTGCCGATGTTGGTGATCCTGTACTCGGCCGCCGCCGATGGCGGTCAACGAGGGGCCCGCCTGGCGGTCGCCGTCACTGCGACTCTCACGCTCGTCACCTCGGTCGGTGTGGCCGCGACAGACGAGGTGACGCCCTACCTGGTTCCGCTCGTGGCACTCACCTGCATCACGGCCATCGCACTCGGCGTCAATGCTGCACGGTCGCGCATGCTCGCGGTCGAACTGGCCACCACCATCGCCGAAACCCGTCTACGCAACGAGCACGAACAGGCAGCAGAGCTGGCCGACGAGCGATCGCGGATCGCTCGTGACCTGCACGACATCATCGGTCACACGCTCTCGGTCATCGCGGTGCAGGCCGAAGCGGCACATCGCGTGGCCGACCAGAAGCCGGAGGCGGCCGGTGAAGCAGTGGCTGCCATCGCCCTGTCGGCTCGAGCTGCGCTCACCGACATTCGCCGCGTGTTGATCGGTCTCCGAACCTCCGCCGACCTGGAGCTCGCCCCTCCGCCCGACCTCGCCGCCACCCGCCAGCTGGTCGTCCGGCTGGCCGAGGCCGGGGTTGACGCCGAGGTCGACAGCGCACCGTGCGAGACCTGTCTCCCCTCGGCGCTGGTGGCTGGCAGTGCCTTCCGCATCGTGCAGGAATCCCTCACCAACGCGGTGCGGCATGGGCCGCCGGACGTGATGGTCCGTGTGGTCCTCGACTGTCAACCAACCCATCTCGACGTCATCGTGATCAGCACGCTGGCCCCCACGACGCCGGACGCCATCGATCGCCGAGGTCTCGGCCTGGCCGGCATGGCCGAGAGGGTCGACGTGTTGGGCGGAACCCTGTCGGCCAGACGCGAGGGTGCGAACTTCGTGGTGCGAGCAACGCTGCCGGTGGACGAGCCCGAGGCCGAGGTCATCACGGAGCATTCGGACGCGCGCCGACCTGACGGCGAGGTGGCTCGGTGACGACCGACGGAGGCGCCCGAGGCGGCCAAGCCGGCGAGATCCGCGTCGCCATCGCCGACGATCTCGACATGATCCGCACCGGCTTCGAGCTGATCGTCGACAACGAGACCGACATGTCCGTGGTGGCATCGGTGGGCGACGGCCTCGCCATCATCGAGGCGTGCCGGACCCGCCGCGTCGACGTGGTGCTGATGGACATTCGCATGCCGGAGATGGACGGTCTGACTGCAACCGAGCTGATCATGAGGCAGCCCGACCCGCCCCGGATCATCATCCTCACCACATTCGGTCTCGACGAATACGTCTCGGCAGCCATCCTGGCCGGTGCTTCCGGCTTCTTGCTCAAGGACGCCTCGGCCGATGCCCTCATCGGGGCGATTCGTGCCGTCGTGGTCGGTGATGTCGCCATTGCTCCTTCGCTGATCAAGGCGGTGGTTGAACAAGCCCGCTCATCGGGCCGGTCGCGGCCTCATGGGACAGCGGTGCCCGGGATCGACCAGCTCACCGACCGTGAACGCGAAGTCCTCGAGCACCTGGCCGCGGGTCGGTCGAATGCCGAGATCGCCGCTGCGCTGTATCTCAGTGAGGCAACCGTCAAGACCCACCTCAGCCGCACCCTCGCCAAGCTCGGAGTCCGCGATCGGGTCCAAGCGGTGATCGCCGCTTTCGCAGCCGGCATCGCTCAACCGGACGTCCCGCCCGAATCCAACTAGCGTCGCCCGGCATGGCCATCGAGGTGACTCCATCAGGGCAAGCATGCGGAGCGACGGTCCGTGGCGTCGATCTCACTGAACCGCTTGATCAGGCGACGGTGGCCGAGATCCGAACCGCATGGCTCGAGCACCACGTGTTGTCGTTCCCCGATCAACCAATGGATGACGACGATCTCGAGCGACTCACCCTGAGCTTCGGCGGCTTCGGCGACGACCCGTTCATCGCGCCCATCAAGGGCCGTGACCACGTCATCGCCGTCGAACGTGTGGCCGACGAAACGGCGCCGCTGTTCGCCGAGAACTGGCACAGCGACTGGAGCTTCCAAGAGAGGCCCCCTGCCGGCACGTGTCTTCGTTCGTTGATCGTCCCCCCCGAGGGCGGCGACACCTGGTTCGCGGACCAGCACGCAGCGCTGGACGCGATGCCGGCATCGCTGCGGGAGCGATTGGAGGGAGCTCAGGCGATCCACTCCGCTCGAGGCGGCTACGCCCCTGATGGCACCTACGGCGACGGCGACCGAGCACGCGGCCGCAGCATGGCGATCCGGCCCTCGGCCGAGGCGATGGCGACACAACTCCATCCGATCATTCGGGCCCACCCCGAGACGGGGCAGCTCGGTGTTTTCAGCTGCCTCGGCTACATCATCGGGATCGAGGGCATGGACGATGCCGAGGCCCGTCCACTGCTGGGTGAGCTCTACGGACACCAGACGGCTGATGACTTCGTGTACCGGCACCGGTGGGAACCGAACATGCTCGTCATGTGGGACAACCGGTCGGTCCTTCACAGGGCCACGGGCGGTTATGACGGCCATCACCGCCTGCTGCACCGCACCACGATCGCCGCCGCCTGATCAGCCCTGCGCCTTCTGAGCTCAGCGACCTTCTCGGGCCGGCAACACGACGGTGTACCCGTCGAACACCTGCAGCAGCGGAGATGTCGGCAGAGGTGGAACAGCCCGTCCGTGCACCTCACTCCGGACCTCGGCGATCCAGGTGCTGTGCTGGTACTCATGATTGATCAGTGAGGTGAGGAGACCCACTCCGACCAGGCCGAGCTGATGGGGCGCGGCCACGTTCCCGGCGGCGATGTCGCCGATGCGGAATCGCACCCGATCAGCCACAGCGGATCGATAGGCCGCGAGGCGTTCGAGGTCGGGAAGCACGCCGCGATCACTCGGCGGGGTGGCCGAATCCATCAACTGGTCGAGCTCGGGGTCTGGACTGGGCTCGGCCGCAGTGAGGTTGCGCACCATGAAGTGGGCAACAGCCGGTTGGTGACCCAGATGCCATCCGATCGCGCTCGAGTGCTCGTCTGCTCGCCAGTGCACCTGATCGGTGCTCAGGTCGGTCCACAGGTCGTCGGTGTGGCCGAGTGCTCGGTCGTACTCGAGGAGGAGTTCTCGGAGCTGGCCGCTGGGTGGCGAAGAAGCGGTGGGCATGCGTCGGATCGTAGGTCCAGGTGACCTTCGGCCCTTCACCAGCGATCGGTGATGGACGACAGTCGCGATGGATCTCGGTCGTGGCTCGCACAAAGCCCACCGGCGAGGGACACTGTCCGACATCCAACGCTGGATCACCAAGGAGTGCTGATCATGCCGCTACACCACCACGACGCCAAGATGGATCGACTCAAGGCCATCCCGCTATTTGCCCACGCTGAAACAAAGGCACTCGAGCATCTTGCATCGGCGGCTGACGAGGTGACTGTGGCTGCCGGAACGGTTCTGATCAAGGAGGGCTCGCGGCACCACGAGGGCTACGTCATCATCAGCGGCTCGGTTCGAGTCGACGTAGGCGATCAGCACGTCGCCGACGTCCCGGCCGGAGAGCTCATCGGCGAACTCGCCCTGTTCGGCGCCACGGCCCTGGCCAGCGCGACCGTGTCGGCGGCAACCGAAACCGAGCTCCTCGTGATTCCCTACAACCGTTTCGACCAGATCCTCGACGACAATCCCTTGCTGACCAAGGCCATGGCCAAGCAACTGGCAAACCGTTTGCAGAAGATGGACCGACTGTACGAGGAGCGTTGACGTGACCGCCGCCGAAGCCGAGACCCGAGTCGGTGCCCCCGTGGTGGTCGGAATCGACGGTTCGGAGCACTCCCGTGCAGCGCTCTCGTGGGCCGTCGCGAACACTGCTGGTCCTGTCCGTCTCGTGGTCGCGTGGAGCACCCCGTGGTGGGGTGTGTCCGCACCGCTGGGAGGCTCACCGCCGCCGCCACCCGACGCCTATTTCGAAGAAGCGGCGAAGAAGTTCATCGAGGATGCCCAGCCCACGGTCGAGGGCACCGACACCGTGCCGCCGGAAATTCGACGAGGACATGCGGGGCAGGGTCTGGTCGAAAGCGCCAAGGACGGATCACTTCTCGTCGTCGGCTCCCGAGGGCGGGGTGCCATCGCCAGTGCTGTGCTCGGGTCCATCAGTGCGTATTGCGCCTCGCACAGCAAGGTCCCTGTCGTCGTCGTGCCCTCCAGCGCAGACCCGGCAGTCCGGGCAGCCAAGATCGCGGTCGGGATCGACGGTTCGGCGAGCAGCGAGGCCGCGCTGACCTGGGCGATCGAGCACACCGATCCCGGTGCCGTCATCACTGCCATCAGCGCGTGGGCGCCGCCGATGTCATACGACGGGGCGATCCTGTCCGAGATCGATGGGCTCGACGAGCGTTATCGGTCCATGCTCGAGACAACCGTCGACAACGTGCGGGCCACACATCCTGCGGCACAGGGTCGCACCATCGAGACCAAGGTGGTGATGGGCGACGCCCGAGCCGTGCTTCGTAGCGCCGATGCCGATCTGGTCGTCGTGGGAGCTCGCGGCCATCGCGGGTTCGAGTACCTTTTGATGGGATCGACGGCGTCCTCGCTCGTTCACAATCCAATCGTACCGACCGTGATCGTGCCCGTCGCAGACGATTCGTCTGATTGAGCATTTCATCTGATTGAGAGGGTTCGATCGACTCGATCGGTCAGCGACCGCTGCTCCCGATCACCAGTACAGGACACGCGGCCTCGGCAATGACGCCAGCTGCAGTGCGACTCATCGATCCGCGTGCGGTTGAACGGTCGCCGCGCGAGGCAAGCGCCACGAGGGAAGCACCCCGATCGGTGGCGACAGCCACGATGGCGCTGACGGGGTCGTTGGACTCGATCACGAAGGTGTCGGCGGCGACCGCCAGGGTCGAGGCGACCGCATCCAGATACGCAGCTGCCGCGATCTGATCGGTTCGATCGGACTCCGGACGAAGCGGGGCCTCGACGATCCGGACCAAGAGCAGCGTTCGCCCAAGGGCGTCGCCGAAGCGCACTGCGCTGGCCAGTGAGCCCTCCGCGGCATCCGATCCGTCGAGGGCAACGACCACGGGCCCATCCGAGAGATCTGGACCGGCGCCCGGCCCGATGGCGACTGCTGCCCCGGGGAAGGCGTCGATGGTGTGTTCGGCTATGGAATGCCTGCTCCGCCAACGATCGGCGTGCTCACTCTCGATCACGAGCAGCCCGTCGGCGGGGAGGTCACGACAGATCGCAGCGGCGAGAGTTTCCTCCGGCGTCATGCCTTCGGCGGGCTCGACCGTCTCGGCGGCACCGTCGACGTGCACGGAGGAGACCTCCACACCGAAGGCTTCGGCGAGGGTCGAACCCAGCGCTATTCCCTTCTCGGCCGAGGCTCCGACAGCCACGATCACCGCTGACAGTGTTGGATCGCTGCGTCCAGTCATCGTGTTCCTTCCGAGGGTCGAACGAGACAAGTATGGGTCCAACGTCAGGGAACTCGGCGTTGTCGTGGAACAATGTCTCGTCATGACGCAAGGCGAGCGCGACAACAACTCCATCAGTGTCTTCCTCCTCGACGATCACGAGATCGTTCGCAAGGGTGTCGGAGATCTCGTCAACGCCGAACCCGACATGCACGTTGTCGGCGAGGCGGGCGGATTCGCCGAGGCGCTCGACGTCGTGGCGAAGGTGTCTCCTGATGTCGCCGTGCTCGATGTACGTCTCGGCGATGGCAACGGCATCGAGGTCTGTCGACAGATCCGGTCCGATCATCCTTCGGTCGCTTGCCTGATCCTGACCTCGTTCGCCGATGATCAAGCCATGATCGACGCGGCAATGGCGGGAGCTGCCGGCTATGTCCTCAAACAGATCCGAGGCAACGACCTGGTCGAATCCATCCGGAAGGTCGCCGGTGGTGCGCAACTCCTCGATGGCGCCGCCGTTCGCCTCGGGATGCAACGTCTGAAGGACAGCGACGAGGGGCGCCTCGTCGACCTGACACCGCAGGAGATGCGCATCTTCGATCTCATCGGCGAGGGCTTCTCCAATCGTCAGATCGCCGACCGACTGTTCCTGGCCGAGAAAACCGTGAAGAACTACGTGTCGGCGCTGTTCTCCAAACTCGGCATGACTCGTCGGACGGAGGCAGCAGCTCTTGCGGCCCGTGTCGACGAGCGGCACCGGCGCCGATTCGACTGAATCCGGTGCGCCAGCGCCAGGTCAGTCGCTTGGTTCGAACATGGCATCTGACAACTCGACGTCCTGACGAATCCGCGCGGGGACCCACGTTCGTGAGGTGATGCTCACGCGGAGGCGGGGCAGGCGAATCCATCCGGCAATCCCGAACAGGAGCAGGGAGACGCCCGCCATCGCCCCCATTGCAGCCAGCAGGATCCACCATCCGTTGGGGTTGCCGGCTCCCGGTATTTCGGCGAAGTTCATCCCGAACAAGCCTGCAATCAGGGACAACGGGAGCACCACCGCGGCATACACGGTCAGGACCTTCGTGACTTCGGTTGCTTCGCGAGCCTCGGCGCCGCGGTAGGCCCCGAGGGTCTCGGAAAGGGCCGAGCGAACTCCTTCGAGCTCCTGGACCGTCCTGTTGGCAATGTCGAAGACATCGGAGAACCGCCGTCGGCCGCCGTCGGTCACCAGGTGTGAGGGCGTCCTCCTGAGGCGGTCGAAGACATCACGCTGGGGCCGGAGAACATGGCGGAGCTCACCGACGTAGCGACGGACGACGGTGAGCTCTTCGAGGAAGTCCGGATGGGCGTCGAGCCCCATGTCGGTCAGTTCGTCGACACGGTCATCGAGCTCATCCAGCACTGCGAGGAAGCGACGGAGAACGGCGTCGGACATCCGAGCAAGGACCTCGCTCGGACCGCCGGCGGTCAGTTCCGGGCGGCGCTGGATCTGTCGAGCAAACTCGTCGAGCGCAGGTGAATGGTGACGCCGCACGGTGACGATCTCGCGACACGTCAGAAAGCAGTCGATCTCCAGCGTGGGTTGATCGGTATCGGCGATGCCGTGCAGAACGACGAGCAGATGATCCTCGAAGTCGTCGAGCTTTGGCAGGTCGACTTCGTTGAACGCGTCGCTCATCGCCATCGAGTCGAGGTCGACTGCGGCGAGGGCTGCTTCGAAGTCCTCGTCGTCGCTGGTCTCATCGAGCTCGACGTCGATCCAACACCACTGTTCCGGCTGGAGGTCAGGGGATCCGTCGGCGGCGATGGCCGCTTGACCCTCGATACCGATGAACGAACGAATCTTCACTTCAGCAACGTAGCGCTGCCCGAGCCTCGCTTCGACCGGACACCGGCTCAGGGGCAGCAGGAGCGAGGCGTGCGAGCTTTCCGGCCTCGTGATCGAGCAGCACCTGTCGGATGCGGCCGAGGACCATCGCCATGGAAGCGGCGTAGAGAAGCGTGCCGAGACCGATCGGTCCGCCGATGGCGATGCCGAGGCCGAGGACGCCGAAGTCGAGCGAGTACCGCGTCGTGGTCGGGCTGATACCGCGCTCCGAGCCGGCGGCCATGAGGAGCTCGAACGGTCCACCGGTCACGCCGGCGTGGACGACGAAGTTGATTCCACTGGCCATCGCAACGATTCCGATACCCAGGAATGCGATGCGAGCGGGGAGCGACTCCGGTGTGGCGAGCAGGCCGGTCATGGCATCGACGGCGATGCCGTTGCCGACGACGTAGGCGATGCTCCACGGGCCCGGGCGGTGCCCGAGGATCGATGCCACGAGAAACAGCACGGCGGCGATCGCCCAACCGGCCTGGCCGAGAGTGATACCGATGGCCTCGCCGACGCCGGCCGAGAACACGTCATAGGGGGCCAACCCCAGGTGCGCCTCGACGAGCAGCGCAACGGCGAATCCGATCATCGAACAGCCGACGACCAGCGACCCGACGATCGCCCCGGCACTCGACGCCGGCGCCGTGGTGGCTCGGAGCGCCGGCATGACGCTGTGGCGGCTGAAGCCGGCGAAGTTCTCCCAGTGGAAGGTACGGAAAGGGCGGTGGGTGCGCGTTCGTTCGAGGTCGCGTCGGGAAGAGCCGTTCATGGAAGACAGTCTCGGTGGATCAGCCGAACTCCTGTAGCAGATCTGCCCCGTCTGGCCCCAGTTGCCACCGCGAATGGCCGGAAGCGGACATCTGGCTAACGTGAACACGATGGTGCAAGCAAAGTTGCGATGGTCGTGTGTCGGGTGCTCGGCGCCGTACAGCGAGTCGGTCATGGCCCGCCTGGCCGCTCGGGGGGTGTTGGTCGACGACCCAGGTGACGGATCCGAAGGTCGACCGCTCATGGTGATCCTCTGCGACAGCCCTGAACGATGGGATCAGCTTGCGTCCTTCGCATCAGATGCCGGAACCGTCGTTGTGGCGGTGCTTCCGCACCTCGACATCGAGGGATACACCCGATCGTTGTCGCTGGGCGCCAATGGTGTGGTGTATGTCGATACATCGAGCACCATCACCGCCGATGTCATCGTCGCAGCCTCTCAGGGCGAGGTCCTGCTCCCGAGCCAGGCGGCGCAGGCAATCGCTCGTCTTGCCCATCGCGAGCGGCCATCGACCGAGCTCGACGCAGTCGATCTCGTTTTGCTGCGGGCGCTGTCGGATGGGACGACGGTCGCCGAGATCGCCAACCGCCTGCATTACAGCGAACGAACCGTGCGCCGGTATCTCCAGAATCTGTACCTCCGTCTCGGGGTACGGAATCGGGCCGAGGCCATCGCCGTTGGAGGCAAGACAGGTCTGCTCGACGATTGATTCGTTCGACCCAGGAACACTCTCGGGACCCGAGGTGTTGCACCCAGTTCAGAGAAACGCGAGGGACAAATCCACACGTGGTGGAGTACCTTTGTGCCAGCGGGTGAGGGGTCAAGATCGATTGGTGCGGCGTCGAACGCCGACCCCTTCCTCCGAAACAAAGAGGTGTGGGTTCTCCCATGGCAGTCACGATCAACGAAGCTGAAGACAAAGATCCCCCCTTGGCGGCTTTCCGGCAGGGCCGGTCGAACCGAGTTCTCGACCTGGTCACCAACGTCGTCGCTCTCGGTGCGCTCTGGATGTTGTACGTCGCCGTTCGCGGTGTCACTGCCGAGGACTACTCGGTTGCCGTCGGCCACGCTCGGGAAGTCCTGAGCTTCCAGAGGTCGCTCGGTCTCCCCAGTGAGCTGCTGTTCCAGCGCGACCTGCTCGACCAGACCGGCGTCGTCAAGATGGCGAACGTCTACTACCTCGTCGCCCACTTCCCGGTCACGCTCGCGTTCCTCGCTTTTGCCTGGACGTTCCGCCGCCATCAGTTCGGCCGCATCCGCAACACGCTCATCGCCGTCACCGGGATCGGCATGATGATCCACCTCGTCTATCCGCTTGCTCCGCCCCGCATGCTCGATTCGCCGCTGTTCGGATTTGTCGACACCGGCGCACTGGTCGGACCGAATCCGTACGACCTCGGCGTTGCCGAAGCGGCCAACCAGCTGGCGGCGATGCCGTCGCTCCATGTCGGGTGGGCGCTGCTCGTGGCCATCGGCGTGATCTGGATGTTCGACTCGCGCTGGCGCTATCTCATCGCCATTCACCCGGCGATCACCACGATCGTGGTCGTGCTGACGGCCAACCACTACTGGATAGATGCCTTCACTGCGGCAGCGCTTGTCACGGTGGCCTGGGCGGCGCAGAGCATGCGTCTGCAGCGAACGCTCAGCTGGGTCTGAACCCAACCTGCCTGGCGGCGCAGAGTGTCGCCGGAACGGCACGGTATGCCGCCGGTTGAGCCTCAGGCGGTCCCGTCGAGGCCGAAGGAGTCGAGTTCTCGTCCGAGCGCCTCGAGCGTCGGAGCGGCCCCGAGCCCGGGCCCGAAGTGCCGCATGGCTGTGAGCCCGCCGATCTGCCAGAGGTTGCGGTAGTCGATCGCGGCGTGCAGGAGGGGCACGAGGCGGTCGGTGAACGGATCGGCCAGAGGAACCCCGAGAACTTCGGCGACGCCACGCCCACCCCCGAGGTCGACAACCCAGCCGAGATCGGTGAGTCCGATCGGCTCTGGATCCGCACCAGTGAGGAAGCGGCGGACGTTTCGGCCGGCACCCCGTCCTGCCTGGGCGGCGATCTGAGCCGACATGGGTCGGAGTGCGCCACGACGGTCGGTGTGAGCGGCGATGTCACCAGCGGCAAAGACCCGACCACTGCCGGCCAACCGACCGGCTGCATCGATCACCAGGCGGCCGTCTTTCGTCTCACCGAAGGTACTGCCATGCGCCTCGAAGCCGCCGGCAAAGACGACGGTGCCGGCCAGCGAATGCCGTTCGGCGCCCTTGATCGTGCCGTCGAGCACGACACCGTCGCCCGTGATCTCGGCGACTCGGCTGTTCAACCACAGTGCGACGCTCCGTTGATCGAGGATCGTCGCCGCCCGATGACCCAATGCAGGGGGGAAGCCTCCCAAGAGCCGGCCGGTCGCCTCGACGATGGTCACTCGAAGATCGGGCCGGTGGTGGGCGGCGGCACCTGCAAGTTGGGATCCCGTGGCCCCGCCGCCGACGACGATCAGATGATCCGCGAATTCGATTCGGTCGCGAATTTCGAGCGCATCGGCGGGGGAGCGAAGGGTCAGTGCGTGATCGAATCCTCGGATGGCGGGGCGCATGGGCGCAGCACCAGAGGCGACGACCACGGCATCGGCGTCGACGCTGCGACCGTCAGCCAGTTCGACCGTCACCATGTCCTCGGCTTCATGGAGTCCAACGACAGACGTCTGCTCGATCTCAGCGGTCGGAACCAGGTCGGAGAGCGCAGCTGCGGCATCCGAGCGGGACTGGGTTCCTCCGGCGACAGCAGCCAAACGAGTGAGAAATGGGTGGTGACCGGTCGGCTCGGCGATCGTGACTCTCGTGACCGTGGATGAGTCCGCTAGCGCTGAGGCTGCGTGCACTCCTGCCGTGCCGCCACCGACGATCAGGACGTGAGCACCGCGCCGAGGGCGCTGTCGCTCGGCTGCAGACGGTTGTCGACGAGGTGTGGTTGTCTTGGGCACGGTGATCGACGGTACCGGCCCGAACCGGCAGCATCCCCAGCTGGCTACTCGAGGTGGCCGGCCACCTGCCTGAGGCCCCAACCCAGGCACAGAAGGGTGGTTCCACCCAGCACGATCAACCAGGTCGCCGACCCGGTGACCGGAAGCGTCGTCCCGGCTTGTGCTTTCACGGTGGTGGCCGTTGTCGGCGCCGGGGTCGTGGGGGTGGCCGTCGTTGGCGTCGTGGGAGCGACTGTGCTCGGTGTCTGGACGATCGGTCCGGCCGGATCGGTGCCGACCGTTGTGGGCTCCGTTGGGGCCGTGGTCGACTCGGTGCCGTCGGTGGTTTCCGGAACCGTGGTTTCGGGAACCGTGGTTTCGGGAACCGTGGTTTCGGGTGTTGTGGTTTCGGGCGTTGTGGTCACCGTGTAACAGACGGTGAAGTCTCCGGCGTTCACACTGTCGGGTGTGTCATCGGCGGGCAGGTCGTTTCGATGATGGGCCCGAATACCGGCCACGGCGACGGGCAGCTGCACCTCGCCGAGTGGACCGACCCACTCGGCCTCTTCGAGGCCGTCGGGAACGTCACCTGTCGGCGCCGATGTGGCCACGACGTTGCCGGCGCTGTCCAAGAACTCGATCTCGTATCGCTCCGAGGTCTGCACTCCGGCGGTCGATCGGCCGGTGTAGGCGTCCCACGCACGAGCACGGGTGATGTCGACCGTGCCGGCGGGCAGCTCGATCGGAAGCGTCCGGGTGTAGGGGTCCTTGAGCTTCAGCAGCCGTGTGCCGCCCATGTCGACGGTCTGGCACACGGTGTCGAGCTCCCCGGCGCTCTGTGCCATTGCCGGGATCGGTCCGGCCAGAATGGCGACCGCAATGGCTCCGAAGGCAACTGCCGCCGGACGTGCCGAGCGGCGACGGGCCGCGTGGTCTTCGACGGGGGAGAGGCGGGAGGTGTTGGACCGGGAGGTGTTGGACCGGTAGGTGTTGGACCGGGAAGGGGTGGACATCGTGGGGTCATTTCTGGTCCGCGGACCGCTGGTTGTTTCGGCAGAAGTATTGGCGGCGCGGCTCGGATTTCGGCGGCCAATCACCCACCGAACCGGCCAAGTCGATGACCGGCTCCGGCCAGGTGCACGTCGAGCGCTACGGTCGGCGCATGGCTTTCGATTCGCTGAGCGCTCTGTTCCTGAACTGTTCGATCAAGTACGACGCCTCGCAGTCGCACACGATGAAGCTCATCAATCGTGCCGCGGGGATCATGCGGGAGGAGGGGGTCGACGTCGAGATCCTGCACGCACTCGACTACGACATCGCGTTCGGGATGGAAAAGGATCTCGGACCGCAGGGTCGAGCCGATGACTGGCCGACGATCCAGGAGAAGATCATGGCCGCCGACATCTTCGTGATGGGAACGCCGATCTGGCTCGGAGTGAAGTCGAGTGTTGCCACGCTCGCGGTGGAGCGCATGTACGCCTACAGCGGTGATCGGAACGATCGAGGGCAATACCTCTACTACGGCAAGACTGCAGGCTGCATCGTGACCGGCAACGAGGACGGAGTGAAGGCGTGCTCGATGGAGATTCTCTACGCCATGTCCCACATCGGGTACACGATTCCTCCACAGGCGGATTGCGGCTGGATAGGCGAGGCCGGCCCCGGCCCCAGTTACGGCGACACGATCGAGGGCTCCGACGTGCCGGCCGGATACGACAACGCCTTCACGAACCGGAACGCCACGTTCATGGCCTGGAACCTGATGCACACGGCACAACTGCTCCGCGACGCCGGCGGCTTTCCGGCCAAGGGAAACCAGCCGGCGGACTGGGAGAACGTCACCAACGCGGCCGATCAGAACCCCGAATACCGCTGAGGTCGAGCTCCCGCTGTCAGCCTTCCTGGAGGCGGAGCACGACGGTCGTCCCCCCGCTTGTCCCGGGTTGGATGAACAGATCCCCGTCGGCGAGTCCGGCCCGTCGACGAGCGACGGCCAAACCCATGCCGAGGCCCGGGCTTTCGTCACCCAGCCGTTCGAGGGGGCGGAAGGCCCGCTCACGGTTCACCGAACTGATGCCGGGGCCGTTGTCGGTGACCCGGATGAGGACCCGACCGTTTTCGTGGACTGACGAGACGTCGACCGAGGGAGTCAGCCTTCCGACGTGGATCAGCGCGTTGTCGATCACCAGCCGCAGGATCTCGAGGATCGAGTCTGGCTGGCATCGGACGAGACCATCCAACGCCCACGACAAGGTCTCGGGCGACGCGCCCAGCGTCGCGTAGTGGTCGCGAAGCTCCTCTTCGACCCGGCCGAGGTCGACGGTGCGCACCGATCCCACTTCGTGGGCGTCGAGCCGGAGGTAGGTCAGCAGCGAGGTGGTGAGGTGATCGGCGTGAGCCAGAACGTCCTCGATCCGGTTGTGCCACTGTGATGTCTTGCCCGCCAACGCCGATCGATCGTTGTAGAGCCGGGCGCTCCGGATCGGTTCGCGAAGGTGGTGGGCGAGCAGCGTCATCAGCGTGCCAACGGTCTCGTCGTCTGGACCGTGATGGTCGACCGCGCAGATCGATGCGGCACGGTCCATCGCCCGCTCCAGGCTGCCAGTGCTCAGCGTCTCGGACAGAACGTGCTGGTGAGCACCAGCCTCGTAGGCAGCGCCCACGTCGAGAAGGTCGTTCACGATCGCCACGATGCCGAGACCGGGAAGCGATCGGTGGAGCCGCTCGACGGCGGCCGTGCCGGGGTCGTCTGCGACGACCGCAAGCGCCATCCGACGCTCGTTGAGCACGTCGTGTCCTTCGTCGACGTTGGTGACGACGATCGTCAGCGAGTCGGCATCTCGGACGTCGTGATCGAGCATCCGAACGGTTGCAGCCGCACGATCGTGGTCGGAACAGACCAGGAGGACTGGTCGGTACACGTCAGCCTTCGGCGAGATCCAAGATGCCGCCCCAGAGCTCGACCAGGTCTTCGAACCGGTGCGGTTTCTCGTGGTAGCGGAACGCGCCGTTGCCGTTTGCCTTGCGAATGTCGATGGGATCGGCCGAGGTCGTCAGGACGACGACGGGGATGGTGGCGAGGTCCGGGTCCTCGGCGAGCTTGTCCATCAGCAGATGTCCGTCGACCTGCGGCATGCGCAGGTCGACCACGAGCAACGCAGGTAGTGGCGAGCCGGACTCGAGCCGGTTGAGGAGGGTGGTCCAGACTTCGATGGCCGATCCGGCGACGCGCAGGTCGTGTTCTCGACCTGACGCCTCGACAGCCTCGACAGCCAGGAGCTGGTCGTCGGTCGAGTCGTCGACGTACAACACCTCGGGCGTGCGAACGTTGATGGAAAGTCGCATGGTCTGATCCCTTCGTTGGATGTCGCCGGTCGACAGAACCGGTTCAACCTCAATGTCGGTGCATGTGGTAGTTATATGAGGGCTCTGGGCGACATCTCCGGGGTCGGCCGTTCGCATCCGAGAGGAAAAGCGTGGATCTCGAACTCGAGCTGGATCTCGATGATCTGGCGATCCCGGCGACGCTCCGCGTCGTCGACTCGTGCGGAACGCTCGTAGGAGACATCCGAAGCAATCGGGCCTACCTCGAGCTCGGACTCGAGGAACTGCCGCACGACGAGCTCGACCTTCAGGTGGTAGCGGGTGGCACTGCGACCGTGACCACCGGTCGCTTCGGGAGCCGCAACTGGTCGGTGCGAAAGACGCCGGTGGTTCGCGACGGGGTGGTGGTCGGCGTACTGACTCTCTTGGGTGCCGATGTCGACGATGCGGTCCTCCACCCGGTCGACTTCCGCCGCCTCGCCGACTCGGGGCCGGAGGCAGAACTCCTTCGGTCCGAGCTGCTGCAGCTCGCCGTCCGGGCGGTCGAGACCGGCTCGCCCGAGACCAGCGAGTTGGCCATCGCCGATCGGCAGTTCACGGTGCGAAGCGAGGCCATCGGCGAGGCCGGTGGGGACTCGATGCTCGTGGCTCAGACCGTGCTCCACGTCAGCGAACGATCGCGCTCGCGTTGGCTCGAGCAGTTGGTGAACGTCGCCGCCATGCCGAGCGTGGTGGCCGCAGCGCAGTTGGCGTTCGGCATCGCCGATGAGACCTACGAGTTCGATCGATCGGCCCTGCTGCGATTCGACGGACAGATGGTCGACGTCTTCGCCACGAGTGGCCCGGTCGAGGTCGATCGCAGGCTCCATGTGAGCGAGCAGTTCGTCGAACTCATGAGCCAGCCCGGGGTCACGGCCATCAGTGGTTCCGGTGGCATCGACGATCGGCTGATCTCGAGGCTGGGAATCGGCGAAGGGGTGGCGATCTCGATCCAGATCGAGGATGCCCCGTGGGGGATGCTGGTGTTGGGGGCTGCCCCCGGCCAGGGCCGTCCCGTCACTGACCTGGGTCGGTCCATGCTCGAAGTGCTCGGCGCCACCCTCAGCATGCTGATCGAGAGGGACAGCGCTCGGCAACGTCTGCAGGAATCGAATCGTCGGTTGGAGGAGTATGCCCACGCCGCAGCCCACGATCTTCGGTCGCCATTGCGCCGGATCCGCAGCTTCGCCCAGATTCTCCAGGCGAGGCTCGGGGTCGACGAACTGGATCGTGAACAGTTGAGTGACTTCGCCGAACGCATCGCTCGCGGTGCGGCCCGGCTCGACACGTTGCTCGAGTCGATGCTCATGCATGCCAATATCAGTGCGCTCGCCGAGGAGTCGACCGAGTACACCGATCTCCAGGTGCTTGCTGAGGAGATCTGCGAGGGGATCGTGGAGCTGAGCCACGAACCGAAGCCGGCCTTCACAGTCGTCGATCTTCCCGAGGTTCGGCTGCCGCGTGATGCAGCCGAACGCGTCCTGCGGAATCTGATCGACAACTCGCTCAAGTACGCAGCGAAGGACCGCCGCGCAGAGGTGGAGCTCATCGGCGAGACGTTCGCTGGAGGCGTGCGGGTGCGGGTGCACGACAACGGGATCGGTATCGAGCCGCAGTTCGCCGACAAGGTGTTCCAGCTGTTCAATCAGCTCAGCGACGACACGTCCGGATCGGGGGTGGGACTCGCCGTGGTCGAGCGACTGCTGTCGACAAGAGGGGCGAAGATCTGGGTGGAGTCCGAGGTCGGAGGCGGCGCCACGTTCGTCATCGAGTTCCCGTCAGACGTTCTGCGGGCGAGCGCAGCTGGTCTGACGGTCTGAGCCGCCTCGGCTCAGTCCTGGGCGCCGAGAAGGCGACCGAGGCTCAGCCTGAAGGTGGCGAAGTCGGAATCCTTCACGATGAAGTCGATGCCTCGCGATGTCACTCGTTCGCGATCCTCGGCTCGAGTCGATGACGTGAGCACCACGATCTCGGTCCTGAACTCGAGCTCGGAATCCAAGGCATCGAGAACGTCGAACCCGGTGAGCCCGGGCATGGCCAGATCGAGGAGCACGAGGTCGAAGGTCTCCGACCGGAGGAGGTCGAGCGCCGTCGAGCCTCGGTCGACGTGGTGGACGGAGGCGGCGGGAACGAACTCGTTCACGACCATCTCGGCCAACAGCGCATCGCCGTCTGAGTCGTCGATGATGAGCACCCGGTCCAGCGTGCGCGCGGCGGTTCGTTCGATCATTGCCATTGTCTCCTTGCCCACGCAAGACTCGGGCGTCGCCGCCGACCGCAGATCGGCCGATGTCGACTCGCTACCAGTGCCCTGTCGGCCTGGCCGAACGAAGATCAAGGAATGGTGACGACAAGGTCATCGGACCGGCTGGCGGTACGAACGGGCCAAACGTTCGAAACCCTCATCGAGGTCCACTGCCGGCGACCAGTCCAGCGCGGCTCGAGTCTCCCGCTGGTCGAACCAATGCGCGGTCGACAGCTGTTCGGCGAGGAAGCGTGTCATCGGTGGGTCGTCCGTTCGATCCAGTCGGTCCCAGACGGCCTCGACGACTGATCCGACCCCGGCTGCAATTGCCGCTGGTACGTGGCGCGTCTGGCTCGGGGCGCCGGCGGCTCGGAGGATGCGTTCCATCACTTCGGTGACGGTGCGGGGTTGCCCGTTCGACACCACCAAAGCCCGGCCCGCAGCCTTGTCGATGTGATCGAGTGCGGCGATCAGTGCGTCAGCTGCGTTGTCGACCCAGGTCGTGTCGATCAGAGCCAGCCCGGATCCGACCAATGCGAGACGACCGGACCGGGCACGATCGACAACCCGCTGCACGAGTTGAGTGTCACCCGGTCCCCACACCAGGTGAGGCCGCACTGCGACCACGGCCAGGTCGCCGTCGTTGGCCTCGAGGGCGACCTGCTCCGCGATGGCCTTCGACCTGGCGTAGTGACCTCGGACCCGTAGAGGAGCGGCCGGGCCGGCCGTGGCGCCGACGAGGGGGTCCCCGGCGTGGGCGACCGAGGGAGTCGACACGTGAACGAAGCGCCGAACACTGTGATGACGAGCCGCGTCGAGCAGATGGCGCGTGCCACCCACATTGGCTGACTCGAAGGCACTCCAAGGCCCGGTGATCCCGACGCGGGCTGCCAGGTGGATGATGCCGTCGATGTCGGTTGTGCCCAGACGAGCGGTTTGCGCATCGGCGAGATCACCCAGGACCTCATCGACGTCGGTGCGCCCAGCTGAACGGCGCTGGAGCACGACGACTCGGTCGCCCCTGGCGACCAGCCGATCGACGACGTGACGGCCGATCATGCTGGAGGAGCCTGTCACCAGCACCCTCACAGCGAGCCGGCCCTTTGACCGGTCAGCGTCGCTGTGGCCCACTCGGCGACGGCGGTGCGGTCGATCTTCGAGTTGTGGCGACGGTCGACGGGAAGCCGCTCAGTGACGAGTACTGCAGCCAGGTCGATATCCGGACCAGTGGCCGCCCGGGCCCGATCGATCAGCTCGATCGGGGCGGCGGCTGCACTCCTCGCTCCTTCCGGCCGTTCGATCACTGCCACCACGACCTGGGTCCCAATCGGCCCGACCCCAACGACAGCGGCGATGGCGATGCCGTCGATGGCTTCGAGCTGGTGCTCGGTCTGCACGGGAGCAATCGGTCCGGCGGCAGTGACGATCACGTGGCCGATCCGGCCGCCCACCCACAGTCGCCCGTTGTCATCGAGGCTCCCCACATCCCCGGTGCGATGCCAACCATCGGGCTGCGATGCCCGGTGCTCTGTGAACCACAGCCGGTCGTAGCCATCTCGTGCGTGCGGCGCTCGAACGACGATCTCACCCAAGTGGCCGGCGTTGTCGGTGAGGTTGCCGATCGGTCGGCCCAGCTCGTCGAGCGGATCGATGCGCACCTCCACCGACGGCAGGGGACGACCGACGCAGACACCATCTCCGCCGATGGCCTCGGCATCGAGAATCTCGTCGAGCGAGATGTCAGCCACCGGGAGCACTTCGGTCATGCCGTACGGGGTGTGGGCGGACGCAGTTGGGAACAACGGTCGGGCATCGCTGAGCACACCGGAGCGAACCGGGGCTCCCGCCGACAGCAACAGGCGGACGGAGTCGAAGGCGCCACGTTCGACCGACGACAAGCCATCAGCGGTGGCGAGGATGTTGACCAGTGCTGCGGGCGACGCGAACACGAGCGTTGCATCGATCGCACCCACCGCAACCGAAAGCGCGGAGGCGGTGAGCGTGGACGGAGCCGTGACATCCATGTCGGGAACCACCGAGGAGATGCCCATCGTCGGCCCGTACAACGCGAAGGGTGCGAAGGCTGCCACGAGGCGATCATCCGGAGTGATCCCGTAGCGCTGCATCAACGCATCCCGCTGGGCCTCGAGTTGACCGTGGCGGTACCGCACGCCCTTCGACGGGCCGGTGGCACCCGAGGTGAACACGACGGCAGCGGGGGCATCGAATCGTGGCGGGTCCGGGAGTTCCGTGGCGGTCACGCGACCGGCCTCGAGGAGGGAATCGACATCCGTGGTGCAGCCCAATGCGACTGCCATGGCTGAAGACAGTGGCGTCAGCGAGATCGGCGTGCCAGGCCAGCGCAGCGCCCGTGCGGCCACCAGTGCCTTGTCGATGCCGATGAGATGGGACGGGGCTGCTCCAACGAGCGCTCGCTGCATCCCCCTCGGACCGAGACCGGAGTCGACCAGCACCACGACCGCACCCAACCGCCAACAGGCGTAGATCACGATCGAGAGATCGATGCCGGGCGGGATCATCAGCGCGATGCGGTCGCCGGGTTCGATGCCGTGCGACGCCATCCCGGCGGCCAATTGTTCCACTTTCGTCGAGAGACCGCCGAAGGTGATCGATCGCCGCTCCGGTGCCATCTCGATGACGGCATCGTCTGTCGGGTCGGCGTGAGCGAAATCGGTGAGCCCGCGTCGCGTCTGTGGTGGACGGTCATCGGCGGTCCGGTCGTCAACGCGATCGAGCAGCGCTTCGAGCCAGGCGGCGATGGCTCCAGCGACGTCGGCGTCCTCGGAGACGAAGTGGGCGGCTCCGGGGAAGCGATGGACGTCGGCATGGGGCAACCGACGCTCGAGATCGTGGAGATACAGGTCCCCGAAGACCTTGTCCCTCGGGCCCCACAGGAGGAGCGCAGGGACATCCGTGAGCCCTGCGAGACCCTCGGCAATGCGGTCGAGGTCGACGGCACTCTCATGGCCCGGGTCGAGGGGAATGTCGTTGACGAAATCAGCAATGGCTTCGCGCCGGTGGCGGTCGAGATATGGCGCCACGAAACCGTGCCGCACGGCAACCGGCAGACGGGGCCACGACATCTCGTACGCACCCCGGATGAAAGCGAGGGTGTTGACGGTGGTGGCCCGCAGCATCGGCCGCGACCGAATCAGGCGAATCACCGACGGTGCTGGAGACCCAGCCGGTTGGTGGACTGCGGTGTTCGTGAGCACGACCCCTGCCAACCGCGCCGGGCTCGTCCCGTCGAGATGTTCCAGTGCCCAACCGAGCGAGATCGGGCCGCCCCAGTCGTGGGCGACGGTCACGACGGGGCCGGAAAGCCCGAGCTCGGTGGTCAGTTCGCGCAGATCTTGAACTCGGGTGGCGAGCGTTCGCTTCCGTCCGGTTCGTTCCGAAAAGCCCATGTCGAGCTGATCGACCGCCACGACTCGGATGTCGGTCGGCAGCGTCGCGATCACCCGTCGCCACAGGAAGGACCATGACGGATTGCCGTGGACGCAGAGCACGGTCAGCCGCGGGTCGGCCTCATCGGACCGGTCAGTCCAGCTGTCGAGAAGGTGCCAGGTGCGCCCGACGTCATCCGTGGCAGGAACGCGGACCAGTCGCGACCACGTCGGGTCAAGACCCTGGATGCCGGGCGGCGGAAGCTCGGCGGGAGCGGTGTGCCTCCGCCTCACCAGGCCAGTTCGACGAGTGACGCGTTCAGCCCCGAGCCCACTCCGACGCAGAGAACCCGATCCCCGGCGCTGAGCGTGTCGGCTTCCTTCGCGAGCGTGAACGGCACCGAAGCAGGGCCAATGTTGCCGTAGGTCGGGAACGTCATCGGCACCCGCTCGGGGTCGATACCGAGAATGTCCACCATGGCCCCGGCGTGGACCCGCGAGATCTGGTGGAAGATGTAGCGATCCATATCGCCCCAGTTGTCTTTGTCGGCTGCGTCCCACGCCATCTTGCCGAGCTCCGTGCCGGCGTCGAGCAGGGCCTTGGTGTCGGTCCGCATGCTGTCGAGCGAGCCGACACACAGATCGTGATGCATCGACGCCGCTCGGAACTCGCCACGGATCACCCGGTGGCTTCCCGGATTCTCCGAGTGTCGACCGATGACGGCGGCCGTCGACCCGGATCCGAGAGTGAGGCTGGCGAAGTTCGTGAAGAGATCGTCGAGCGTGGAGTCCTCGGCGAGGAGGCGGTCGATCGTGTTCTGTTGGATCTCGCGGGTGCCCTCGCCGTCGACGATGAGGGCGTAGTCGATCTGCCCTGCTTCGATGAAGGTGCCGGCCATGTGAATGCCGTTGATGAACCCGAGGCATGCGTTCGAGATGTCGTAGTTGATGCACTGCGAGTCGAGCCCGAGCCGATCGTGCACGGTCACGGCGCTGGATGGTTCGAGCCGGTCGCGACAGACGCTGGTGTTCGTGAGGAACCCGATGCGAGAGCGGTCGATGCCGGATTCGACGATCGCCTTCTCGCCGGCGAGCGCTGATGCCTCGATGAAACCGATCTCTTCCGGCCACTGTCGACGCTCGATGATCCCGGCCAGATTCTGGAGAAGTCCGGGCTCGGTGCCGACCCGTTCGTAGAACGGTGCGAGCTTCGCATCGATCTCGTCCGAGGTGACGACCACGGGGGCGTCGCAAGCGACGATGGAAACGACGGCGATGTCGTCGAAGTTGTAGCTGAAGTTTCCGGACACGGCGCCCTCTCGGCAGGTTGAGCTGCGAGTCTCGCACGAGCTGCGCCAAAAGGCTCGCCTGGGCCGATCTTCGCTTCGTGAATCGACCGCGGGTGGTCAGCTGAAGACGATGGTCTTGTGACCGTTCACGAGCACCCGATGCTCCAGATGCGCTCGTACTGCCCTGGCCAGCACGACCGTTTCGAGGTCGCGACCCTTCGACGTCAGCCGGCGCACGTCGTCGCGGTGGTTCACCCGCTCGGTGTCCTGCTCGATGATCGGCCCTTCGTCGAGCTCGGCGGTGGCGTAGTGGGCGGTCGCCCCGATCAGTTTGACCCCACGGTCGTGGGCCTGTCGGTAGGGGTTGGCACCGACGAACGCAGGAAGGAACGAGTGGTGGATGTTGATGATCCGCATCGGGTGTGCAGCGATGAATCGGTCGCTCAGGATCTGCATGTAGCGGGCCATCACGATCAGCTCGACATCGTGCTCGGCCAGCACGGAGAGCACCTGTTCCTCTTGCCGCGGTTTCGTGTCCATGGTCACCGGGAGGTGAACGAACGGCACGCCCATGTGTGCGCAGATGCCCTCGTGATCCGGATGATTCGAGATCACCACGCGGAGATCGGCCATCAGCTCGCCGGTTCGCCAGCGGGTGAGGAGGTCGTAGAGGCAGTGGGGCTGCTTCGATGCCATCAGAGCGGTGGGGGTGGGCCGTGCTGCGTCGCGGCAGTCGACCGTCATGTCGAACTGCTCGGCGACCGGCCCAAACGCAGCCTCGAGGTCGCCGGTCGTACCGGCGATCTCGGTGTCGTCGAACTCGATCCGTTGAAAGAAGACATCCGACCCGTTCGGTGCGCTGTCGACGTGCTGCTCGGCGTGCAGGATGTTTCCGCCGTGGTCGGCGATCCATTGGGTCGTCGCCGACACGATGCCGTTCCGGTCTGGGCAGGTGAGGAGGAACACGACGGTCATGGTTCGTGCCTATCGGAGCTGATCTCGCATTTCCACATCTGTTCAGGCCGCGTCGTCGGCGAGGCCTCGGAACTGGGACCGGTGGAGGTGGGCGTAGAGGCCGCCGAGCGCGAGGAGTTCCTCGTGGGTGCCTCGTTCGGTGATCTGTCCGTCCTGGAGCACCAGAATGAGATCTGCGTCGCGAACCGTCGACAGGCGGTGGGCGATCACGAAGCTGGTTCGCCCCGACATCAGGGTCAGCAATGCATCCTGGATGGCCCTCTCGGTGCGGGTGTCGACCGAGCTCGTCGCTTCGTCGAGGACCAGGAGACGAGGATCGCCCAGGGCGGCTCTGGCGATTGCCAGCAGCTGGCGCTGTCCGAGCGACAGGTTGGTGCCCCCCTCGGAAACCACGGTGTCGTAGCCATGGGGGAGGGCTCGGATGAAACGGTCGGCGTTCGCCAACCGGGCAGCAGCCTCGACCTCGTCGTCGCCGGCATCGAGCTTGCCGAAACGAATGTTCTCCCTGACCGTGTCGCTGAACAGGAACGTGTGTTGTAGAACGATGCCCAATTGTTCGCGCAGCGAGTCCTGGGTGACCGATGAGATGTCGATGCCGTCGATGGTGACCGAGCCCCCGTCGATGTCGTAGAAGCGGTTCAGCACGCTGATGATCGTCGACTTACCTGCCCCGGTTGGGCCGACCAGCCCGATCATCTGTCCGGGCTCGGCGACGAAGCTCACATCGCGCAGGATCGGTTCGCCGTCGACATAGGAGAAGTCGACGTGGTCGAACACGACCCGACCGGTGACCGGAGGGAGGTTCGTTGCATCGACGTGATCTTCCAGCAGGGGTTCCTCGTCGAGGAGCTCGAACACCCGCGTCGCGCCGGCCAGGGCGCCGAAGACCGAGGTGACCGTGTTGGCGATCCGGCCGAGCGGCTGGCCGACGCGGCTGGCGTAGGTCACGAAGGACGCGATGAGGCCGATTGTGACGCCATTGCCGTCACCGGACACCGCAAGCCAGGCACCCACCCCGACGACCGCGACGGAGCTGAGGTTGCCGAGTCCGAACATGATTGGCATCAACATGACCGTGAGCGTCTGGGCCTTGATGCCCGTGGCCTTGGTCTCTGCGTTTGCTACCGCGAACTCTTCGCGGGCCTCGGCCTGGCGGTCGAGCGAGACAACGACGCGTTGACCGCTGAGTCGCTCCTGAGCGACTGCATTGAGGCCGCCGATGCTGCGCTGGAAGTTTCCGAAGGCGGGACGTGATACCTGGCCGATGCGTTTGACCAACATCAACACGATCGGGACTGGCAGCAGCGCCGCCAGCGTGAGTCGCCAGTCGAGGACGAACATGATCGTCAGGAGGGTGATGATCTGCAGCAGCGACGTGACGACGTTCAAGAGATTCTGGCTGAGCATCTGATCGACGGCGTCGACGTCGTTGGTGACTCGGCTCATGAGGTCGCCGGTGCGGTGGCTGTCGAAGAACCGCATCGAGAGGGTCTGGAGTTTCGCGAACAGCTGGCGGCGGAGTTTCGCCATCACCTGCTGGGCGACGGCGGCGACCGTGCGACCGGCGATGACGCCGCTGAACCAGGCACCGACGTAGGCGATGACGAGCAGCAGGACGATGCGGCGAAGTCCGTCGCGATCGCCCTCGGCGATGAAGTCGTCGATCGCCACTCCCTGGAGCCACGGCCCGGCGAGCTGCAGTAATGACGCGACGAACACGAGGATGCCGCTGGTGACGAGGCGGGGTCGATGGGGGCGCAGGTAGCCCATGAGCCGCGCGAATGATGCGTCGGTCTTCTCGGTCCGCTCGACGGGTTGCCCCATCGCTCCCGGATGGCCGGACGGCGCGCCGCGGGTGGCGGTCATTGTCGGCCCCTCACGAGACGGGTTCCCCGAGCTGCGATGCGAAGATCTCCTGGTAGATCGTGCTCGATGCAAGCAGTTCATCGTGCGTGCCATGAGCGCCGACGGTCCCGGCATCGAGCACCACGATCTCGTCGGCGCCGAGGGCGGTGCTGATGCGTTGGGCCACGATCACCACGGTGCGGTCGGTGTAGGTGGCGAGCGCGTCCTGGATTCGTGCTTCGGTCTCGAGATCGACGGCGCTCGTGGAGTCGTCGAGGATCAGGATCACCGGATCGGTCACGAGTGTCCTTGCGATCGACAAGCGCTGGCGTTGTCCACCCGACAGATTCGCTCCGCCCTGCTCGATCATCGCCTCGTAGCCTCCGCTCATCTGGGTGATGAACTCGTGGGCCTGGGCGGCAGTCGCCGCTTCGATAACCTCGTCGTCTGTGGCGTCAGGTCGTCCATACCGCAGGTTCTCCATCACGGTGCCACTGAACAGTTGCGGCGATTGAAGTGCGATGCCGACCTTCCTGCGCAGCGATCGCTTGTCCAGACGGCGAACGTCGACACCGCCGACGCGCACGACTCCCGCCGTGGCGTCGTAGAAGCGGGTGATCAGATGGACGAGCGTGCTCTTCCCAGACCCCGTGGCGCCCAGGATGGCCACTGTGGTGCCTTGGCGGATGTGGAGGTTGACGCCGTTGAGAGCGCAGTCGGCGGCTGTTGTGTTGTCTGCGTTGTTGTCGGTGTGGTAGCTGAAGCGAACGTTCTCGAAACTGATGTCGCCGGGCGACGCCACCGTGTCGAGGCTGATGCCGCCATCAGCGTCCGGAACATCAGGGGACTGGGCAAGCACCTGCTCGATCCTGGCCATGGAGGCGCTCGCTGCGGATAGCAGCGGCTGCACGAACGCGAAGATCATCAGCGGCATGGCGACCATGGCGAGGTAGCTGATGAACGCAACGAGTTCGCCCTCGCTGAGGTCACCCTGGATCACGTTGTTGCCGCCGAGCCAGACCACCGCCGCGACGCCGAGACTCGACAGGGCGATCAGTGTCGGCATGAGCGATGCGACCAGCTGGTTCACCTGCGTTGCCCGGTCGGCCAGTTCGTCGGCAACGACATCGAACCGGTCGATCTGGTGTCGCTGACGGACGAAAGCCTTCACGACCTCGCTGCCCGTGATGTTCTCCGAGAGCACGCCGTTCATCCGATCGACGCGACCTTGGACCGCGTCGTAGAGCACGCTCGATCGGCGGACCACGTACCAGACGATCACGGCGATGATCGGCACCATGACGGCGACGATCACCGTGAGTCCGGCATCGAGGGCGACGATCGCCACCAGCGAACCGATGAACATGATCGGGGCCTGCGCGATGAACGAGAGACCCATAGTGAGCACGGTCTGGACCTTGGTCATGTCGCTCGTGAGGCGGGTCAGCAGGTCGCCGGAGGGCAGCCGATCCAGGTTGCCGAACGAGAGCGACTGCACGTGGTCGTAGAGATCGCGGCGCAGGTCGGTGATCGTGCCGAAGGCCAACCGGACAGCCACGGCGGTTGTCAGCGCCGACACCGCCATGCCGCTGATGATCAACACGACCATCAGGATGACGACCCGACGCACGACACCGGAATCGCCGGCGGCGATGCCATCGTCGATCACGCGTGCCGTCTGGAGTGGAATGCTCAGGTTGATGAGCACCGACACGAGCGTGCCGGTCAGCGAAAGGGCGGCCAGGCCACGGTAGGGCCGGAGCCACGGCCAGATGTCTCGGATTGCGCCCACCGAGTGAGAGTATCTGTCATGGCTGACACATCGAAGCTCGGGACCGGCTACCTGGCCGACGGGGTCAGGACAGCAGTGCGGCGAGCGCTGCCGCTTCAATCGTCGCCTCGTCGATCATGGCGATGACCGTGTCGCTCGACAGGCCGAGGACCTGGGTGGTGTTCTCGATGACGAGGGTGTCTCCGTCGACGTCTGTCTCGCGAATGGGGGAAACCAGGTGGGCCGGCAGGAGGAGATCGCCCGAGCCCTCATGGTGCCTTCCCATGAACTCGGTGAAGTCGTCTGAGAACCCCCACGTGCCAGCCATCCAGCCGGCGACCTCGCCGTGATGCCAGCCGAAGCTGCTGATCTCGAGATTGGTCAGATCCTCATTGGTGTGGTGCCAGTAGTCGAGTACGTCGTGGTAACGATCGGTCTGCGTGAGCAGAACGGGGACTGCCATGTCCTGGAGCAGCGCAGCGGTGAAGTTCTCCGATCGACGAGTGGGGTCGACGTGACCGGCGAGACGGCTGGCGATCGCCGCTCGTTTGGCCGCCGCCGTCCAGAAACGCCTGTGGTCGTAGGCCGGGCTCGTCGGTGCCGGAATCGCTGCTCCGGCGCCGACGGAGATCAGCAGTGACTCGAGTTGATTGCGACCGAGCATCACGGCTGCCTGGTGAACGCTCGACACCTTCGATCGAGGCGCGAGCGCTGCTGAGTTGACGAGCCGCAGCATGCGGGCCGAGGTGCCGGGGTCGAGTTCGATGACCTCGGCGACTCGCGCCATGTCGATCGTTGGATCGGACAGGAGATCGAGCGAGCGTGAAACGAGCGAAGGGAAGCTCGGTGGCTCGTATCCACCGAGTGCCTTCTTGAAGTCGAGGCCCTTCGGCTTCTTCCGGCTCCTTCCGAGGAGTCGTCGAACCATCAGTCCGCCCTCCGTCCCATTCTCGTTGCGAAGATGCTGAGCACGCCGCCGAGCATCATGTAGCCGACGGCGACCTCGAGGATCACGAGCGCCTGAGCCGCTGCCGACGTCGGCAGCGCATCGCCATATCCGAGCGTCGTGATCGTCACCACCGAGAAGTAGAGGGGTGAGACGGCGGTCTGATTCGGTCCGTAGTCGATGTCGACAACGGTGAACAGCACGGCGAAGACCAGCGCGACCATGACGGTCATTGCCGCCCATCGAGCGATGCTCTGGCCACAATTCGAGGTCGCTTTCCAGATCGCGAACAAGACAGCGTGTCGCCGGTCCCGGTTGCGAAACTCCCAGAGGTAGTTCTGGTCCATGATCTCTCGTCGCACCATGTATGCGCCGGAGAAGTCGATGTCCAGGACGGAGACCCCGATCCAGTCGGCGTGGTCGAAGTCGGCCAGGCTCCGCAGGGTCGCCCCGCTGAAGTCGGCGTCGGTGAATCGGGCGCCGCTCAATCGCGACCCGCTCAGATCGGCCTCCGTGACGGTCGCCCGGGAGAGGTCGGCGTCAGTGAGGTCGGTCTCGAGCATGCGAGCGCCGTGGAGATTGGCCGCCCGAACGTCTGCATGGCGAAGAATCGCCGAGGACAGGCTGGCAGCGGTGAGATCGGCGCCGAAGAGCACCGCGCGGGTGAGGTCGGCCTGGCCGAAGGTCGCCCCGGGCGCGCGACACTCGGTGAGATCGGCGTCTGAGAGATCGGCACCAAGGAACTGGGCGCCGTCGAGATTGCACCCCCGCAGGGAACAGGACTGCAGATTCGACCCGTTGAGTCGTGCTCCGGTGAGGTCGGCTCCGGCGAAGTTCCGACCACGGAGATCCTGACCGCTGAGGTCGGCTCCTCGGAGATCGCGGTCTGATGAGGTGGCGGCGATGGTCATTCGTCGCCGAGCGTGACCCGGTTCCGACCGTTGGCCTTCGAGAGGTAGAGCCGACGGTCTGAGCGGGCGAGCAGCGAGGCCGCAGTGTCGTTGGCCACCTCGCCGAACAACGCGCCGCCGATACTGGCGCTCACAGGAACCAGGCTTCCATCTGGGAGCGTGACCTCGGCACTCTCGATGGCGATGCGCAGCCGTTCGGAGACGATGCCGATCTCGTATTCATTGGCCTGGGCAAGGATCACGACGAACTCTTCGCCCCCATAGCGTGCTGGGAGGTCGTCGCCTCTGGTCTGGCGGTCGAGGATCTTGCCCAGGGCTCGCAGCACGTCGTCGCCGACGGCATGACCGTGTGTGTCGTTCACGTCCTTGAAATGGTCGAGGTCGATCATGAGCAAACCCACTGTGTGGGTCTCCGACGGCAGCAGGACGTTGGCTTCGATCCGACGTTGTAGTGCCCGGTCGAACGTGCCTCGATTGGCCAGGCCGGTCAACGAATCGGTGTCGGCCTCCTGCTGGAGTTCGTCGTTCCGCCGCGACAGGGCCTCGAGCTTCCTGGTGCTCTCGACGATGACCGTGTTGGCCTCGAGCGTCAGCTGCTGCATGCCTCGCGTCGCCTCGAGCAGAAGCTCGGCATACGCCGGTACCTGAGGGAATTGGAACTGGAGCAGCTGGGCCGTCTCGGACACGAGAGGCTCGGCCTCGATCAACCACTCGTTGGTCTCGTCCAGGCTGAAACCGAGCTCGTCTGCGGCTCGGTCGGAAAGCTTCTTGAGAGCGGCGGACGAGTCGCTCCCACACAGCACGTTCTCGGCCAGCAGCGCGAGCTGGAGGCTTCGTTGTAGCGGTGTGTGCTCGGATGTCGGACTCTCGGTGCGGGTGGCGACCGCTGTGCAGATGACATCGGGAAGGTGCCACGCTCGGATGAGGTTCGTGGTGATCTCGTCTGTGGTGAAACCGAGGAGCTCACGTTCGAACTCCGCACTCGGCCAGACAGACCCCTCTTGGAACAACTCCTGCGCTTTGTCAGGGCACTTCGTGGCGAGCACGACTGGACCCAGGCCGGTCAACATGCCGGCGAGGAATGCCTCGTCCTGCTGCGACCGTGCGAGCTTGCCGGCGAAGCGCCGTGCGAGGCTGCCGTTCACCACCATGCGACGTCGAATCTCTGTGGTGTTGAAAGCCTCGGAGTCGTCTGGGATCAGCATGCGAAGCGACGTCGACAGCGCCAGCAGACGTACCGAACGCAATCCGAGCGTGGTGAGCGCTCGTTCCACGGTCGTGATCTCGCTGACCGGTGAATAGAGCGCCGAGTTCGACATTCGCACGATTTGAACGGCGAGAGCGACGTCGAGCTCGATCAGCTTCGCCAGAGCCTGAATGGTGATCTCTGGATCTTCGGATTTGCGAACGACCTCGAGGACGCTGGCCGGCGGTGATGGCAGCGAGTCGATGTCGACGAGCAGCGACTGCAACGACGGCGCGGCGTGCTCGCTCATTGATGGCACATCAATCACCCCTTGCTTCGTCGAGTCGGACACTCCGGGAGCATCGGAGGCATCGAAAGAGGTATGAGCCAGGCGCTTTCAGCTCTCGGTCGGCCTTCTGATGCCGGCCGTGGGGGACCAGTCGAGGAGCGGGTCGATCGGCCAGAGGGGGCCGTCGGCGTTCGGGTGCTCGAAGACGGTGACGTCGAGCGTCGTGAGCCCGGGACTGTCGGCGGTGATGATTGCTGTCGCCAGGTCTCTGAATCCGGCTCGGAAGTGCTGGCTGCCCTTGACTCCGACGATGGATCGCCGGCGCACGTCGATGTCGTGGACGCGAAAGACCTCGTCATCGAAGGTCTGGCTGCGTCCGGAGGTGACGATGATGTCGACGTTGCCGATCGTCAGTCGTGCACTGGGGCCGAGGTTGGCCCTCACCCCGGCCAGCATGGGGCTGGTGTGGACGAAACGACCGTCCGTGATGGCGGCGACGCGAGCACTGGCCACGATTGGCTCGCCGTGAAGCTGGCCGTGGCGGCCGCCGATGCGAACCTCGATTGTTGAGCCGGCTCCTGCCTTGTGAGCCGCCACCGCCGTCGGCGGATCGAAGACGAATCCGAAGCACGAACCAACGATGTCGGCCTCGATCATGGCTCGCAGCAGGTGCGTCCCGTCGCCGGGTGTGCCGCCGCCCGGGTTGTCTGCGGTGTCGTTGATCACGACCGGCCCGCCGTCGGTTCGGAGATGGCGTACGGCCAGATCGATGGCGACCATCGGCGGGATCGACTCGTTCAGAAAGTCTTGGCGCGTTTCCCAGACCGTTGCGGCAAGCTCGGCGGCAACGGTTCGAGCCAGTGCCACATCGTCATCGGTGGTCACGACGATCGAGGCACCGGTCGACGGAACATCGGTGTATGGGAATCCATGGAAGAAGGTGGCGTCAAGCACTCCCTCTCGCTGCTCGGCTTCCAGACAGAGATCCCGGATGCGGGCGGCCGGCGCTTCGTCGGTGGTCGACGTGGGGAGAAGGATCGGCAACCGTTCGACGTGCGTGGTCGGTCTCCGGGTCCCGTCGACCAGCGCGGGGATGGCGTCGATGGCCTCGACCCCGCGCTCGAAACAGTCGACGTGGGGATACTCGTGGACACCGAGCATCAGATCGATGTGTGTTGCCATCTCCGCCGTGATGTTTCCGTGCAGGTCCAACGGCACGACCAACGGAACGTGCTCACCCACCACCGACTTCACAGCTGCGGCGACGTCCGCCTCGAGGTCATCGATGCCATCGACCACGCCTGCCCCGTGCATCGAGAGTGCAACGGCGTCGACGGGGAGCGCTGCCCTGAGGCTGTCGAGCAGGGCGCTCTTCAGCGAGTCGTAGGCAGTGGCCTCGATGTAGCCCGATGGTCCAGCCATGGCCCAGAAGGTCGGCACGAGTTCGTGGCCGGCCGCCTCGCCTGCGGCAATGAAGCCGCCGACGAACGTTCGAGTCCCCCGAATCTGGAAGATGGCATCGCCGTGGAGACGATGGAAGTCGTCGAGGCCTGTGGTCCCGGTCGACTCGGTGGCGTAGGTGTTGGTCTCGTGCTCGATGCCCCCGATGGCGATGCGCATCCCGGAGACGCTAACCGCACCGCCGAGACCGGTGCGTGTCGGTCGCCTGCGCCGGTTCGAAGGCGTCTACTCGCTGGTTTCGAGGCCCGAACCCTCGAATGCACGGTCGACCGAAAGCGCCAACTCGATCTGGTCGAGGGCCCCGGTGATGTCGTCGGCCGTTCGCAGATTGCCGTTGGAGAACTTCGGCAGAAGGGTCACGACCACATCCTTCACCACGAGACGCTCGGCGGCGTTGTGGCAATCCAGCAACCAATCGACGCAGTCGGCAACCGGCACGTACTCGTTGCCGTTGATCTCGGCACGAGCCGCAGCGATCGTTGCGATGATCTTGGTGGTTTCAGTGGAGGTCATGTGGAGTCCTTCGGTCGGAGCCTGAGCCTGGATGCGGAGATCTGGGTTCTACCGGTGGGTCGAACACGTGTAGTTCAACACCTTGACGTTCGGTTTGTCTTCCGAGTTCCCGCGTTTCATGAATGTGACCTTTGACGTCATCAAGCCGAAACAATTCGTTCGGCCCACCGCAGAAGCGACACTGAGCCCATGATCGATCAGATTCTTCATCTCGCAGCGCTCAGCGATTGGGAGCAGCGGACGGGTGATCACTACGAACCGGCCGGACTGGAACAGGACGGATTCGTCCATTTGTGCAGCCGGGATCAGCTCGCCGGTGTTGTCGAGCGCTACTACCAGGGACGTGACGACCTGGTGCTCGTGACGGTGCGGACGGATCGTCTCGATGCGCCGCTGGTGTGGGAGGACACCACGGGTTCGGGTGAGCGATTCCCGCACCTGTACGGTCCGCTTGCGTTGGCAGCGGTGGTTGCCGTCGTGCCATTCGAGGCACCGCTGACCAAGTAGGGTCCTCCGATGCCCGAGCCGCTGCGCCGCAAGCGACCTTTCTGGCACCGCCACCTCGAGCCCGAGGAGCGGCGTCGGGTGATGAATGACCTGGCGCTCATCAAGCGCACGCACTGGTACTGGCGATTCGGTGTGATGTTGTCGCTCTCGGTGGTGGTCGCGGTGATGGGGTTGCTGGCCGGGTCGGCTGCGGTGGTGATCGGCGCGATGTTGCTGGCTCCACTCATGACGCCGGTGCTCGGCGTTGCCGCCGCGTTGGCGATGGGGTTGCCGAAGAAGGCATCTGTCTCGATCGCTCGGGTCGTCGTGGCGACAGTCGGCTGTATCGGACTCTCCTACCTGGCGTCGAAGTTGGCCCTGACGGGATCGGACACGTTCTCCGCCGAGATCGTTTCGCGAACACGGCCGGACATCCGCGATCTCGTGGTTGCACTGGCTGCGGGTGCCGCCGGCTCGTATGCGACCGTGCGCTCCGACACTTCCAGCTCGTTGCCTGGCGTCGCTGTCGCCGTGGCCCTCGTACCTCCGCTTGCCACCGTCGGCATCACCCTCGAGGCCGGCAACATGGTGTTCGCCAGGGGCGCGCTGCTCCTCTATCTCACGAACCTCGTCGCCATCGTCTTCGCCAGCATCGTCGTCTTCCTCGTCACAGGTTTCGTGCCACCTCGACGGTTGGCGACGACGGTGCCGCGGATCGTCGGTGCGATGGCCGTTGCCGTCGGAGCAGTCGTGCTGATCTCGGTCCCGCTGCTCCGGGCCAGTCTCGGGGCGGCCGACGCCTCACGGCGCGAGCGCGACGCCAGGGCGGCGGTGAGCGATTGGCTCGGCGACCTCCCGCTCGACATCGTGTCTCTCGACCTCGACCGCAATCCGGTCGTCCTCGAGCTCAACGGCCCGGCCCAACCGCCGCCTGAGGAGTTGCTCGAGGAGCGGCTGGCAGTCGTGCTGGGCCAGGACACGCAGGTGGCCGTCTTCGTCGATGAGACGAAGCAGGCGACCACCACGACGACGATTCCAGCTTCGGACGAGGAGCTGCGCACCGATCGAACCCGCGCCGTCGTCGAGGCATGGCTGACCGAAAACGACCGGGACAACAACTACCAGCTGAACGCGTTCTCCCTCGAGGGTTCCGACCTGATCCTCACGGTGTCCGGTGTGGGGAACCAGCCGCCGATTCTCGACCTGATCGATCGCCTCGGAGCCGCCGGCCCGGACGACATCATCACGCCGACGGTGCAGTGGAGCCAGCTGGAGGAGGTTCCCTTGGGTGAAGAAGCGCCAACGCCGCTCGAGGTCACTCGCTCGCAGCTGCGGGTACTGGTCGACGCCTGGACCGGCCCCAATTCGCTCGTTCTCACGAGCATGACATTCGATGGAGTCACGCTGGCGATCGATGTCGAGGGTGCGGCTCCGCCGCCCATCGAACCGTTACTCGACGCGATCGCCGAATCCGACCTCGATGGGGCCGATCGGATCCTCACCCAGATCTACTTCACGCAGCGGGTCCGCCTGGCGACGACCACGACGACGGTGCCACCCGACGACGAGCTCGGCACCGGCGAGTCGACCACCACGACGACCCAACCCTGACGGCCCGGCCGGTGATCGGGAGCGTCTGGTCACCGAACGGAATCGGTCAGAGCGCTTCGCTCGTGACGACTGTGCGGGCAACGACCTCGAACTGCGGCGTCGCTTTCGTCGACGCATCGATCGGCTCACCACAGGCAGGGACCGGGATGGCGTCGACCGGGCGCATCGTGACGGTGTGTGTCCCTCGATGATGGTGCACCGTTGCGGTCACCAAGCCGTCACGGTCGATCTCGGTGTGAACCGTTCGCTCGTTGTCGAGGAAGTCCCAGCCCTGATCGAAGAATGCGAGGCCCTCGGCGATCTGCGCCGGGCGGCCCTCGATGCCGAGGTTGCCACGGAAGTGGCCGTCGAGCGCGTGTGAGGCGAACGAGCGGTTGATGATGGCCGAGGTCAGATCGGCGGTGAGGAAGCTCCACGTCGCCCCGGCCGGGAACTGCACACCGGTCGGTGCGAAGCGGTGGCCGCCGGTGTGGCTGGCTCGCCACAACCGCACGTTCGGCGGCAAAGTCGATTCGAGCTCGAGATGCAGGAGCGTGCCGAACTGGCCGCAGCAGCGGTCCCGGGTGCCGTGGGTGCAGATCAGGAGGTCCTGGTGGTCGGCATCGAGAGCAAGGGGCTTGGTGATTGCTTCCCGGCCCCGTCGTCCGATGTCCTCGACCCGAGCCGCGAGGTCGGCCCGCTCGACCACGGTCTCGGTGGCCACGAACCCGCGGAACGGTTCGCTCCGTTCCCAGCAGATGATGCGGTGGTGGTCGCTCATGGCGTCATCGCCTGCCCGGACACCGAGGATCTTGACGTCGGCGACCAGCCCGAGATCGATCCCGGTCAAGAGTTCGTGCTGGTCGATCTTTTTCGGCCACGGCAGCGGCAGCTCGACGAGTAAGACTCGCCTCGCAAAACCGGCGCTGCCTCCCGGTGACTCCCCGAGCTCGGCGGCTTGCACCGTGCAGCGGAGGTCGTTCGCCACCGTCACGAGTCGACCTGGTCCCTCAGGGACTGGAGCCACTGGGTGGCTGACTGCCACGCCTCGTTGTTGTCTGCCCGAAGCTGGCCGGCTTCGGCGCCGGCCGCCGGGTAGCTACCGAGGAACTTCACGTCGGCGTGCTTGGCCCGCACGTTCAGGAGGCAGTTGGCAACGACGTCGTCGGTGATGTGGCCGTTGAAATCGACGATGAAGCAGTACTGACCGAGTTGGGTCTTGGCCGGACGGGATGTGAGCTTTGTGAGGTTGATGTTGCGGGCCGAGAACTCGTTGAGGATCGAGACGAGCGAACCAGGCCGGTCGGCGCGTTGAGCGATCACGACCGTCGTCTTGTCGTGTCCCGACGGAGCGGGAATCCCTGACGGCGAAACAACGAGAAACCGGGTCTGGTTCCCTGACATGTCGGCGATGTCAGAGGCCAGGACGTCGAGGCCGTAGATCTCGCCGGCGAGCGCTGGGCCGAGTGCACCGACGCCTTCTTGCTGGCTTGCGTTCTGAGCGGCCTCCGCGGTCGAATTGGCCGGAACGACCTCGACCTCGGGCAGCTTCTGGCGCAGGAACGTTCGGCACTGTGCGTTTGCGACGGGGTGGGAGGTGATCGTGTGGAGGCCGTCGAGCGACGTTCCGGGCCGCGCCATCAGGTTCATCGTGATGTCGAGGAGGACCTCGCGTTGGATCAGTAGATCGGTGTCGAACGCGAGCGTGTCGAGCGACGCATTCACTGTTCCTTCGATGGCGTTCTCGATGGCGACGAGACCCATGTCGACCGATCCGTTCTGGGTCTCGGTGAGGATGTCGACGAAGGTCCGCATCGGGACCAACTCGGCGTCGGCGATGAGATCGGCCTGGGATCGGAGGGCCTCCTCGCTGTAGGTCCCGCGCGGACCGAGGTAGGCGATGCGTCGTGGTTTGGGCACCCGGCAGAGGCTAGTGCAGCCGACTCCGGCCACTACGGTGCGTTCATGGACGATCGCATCTACTTCCGCCAGCTGCTGTCTGGCAGAGATTTCGCCACCGCCGACCCGATCGCGCAGCAGATGGTCAACTTCTCTTACCTCATCGGCGACCGATCGACCGGCGAGGCCGTCGTCATCGATCCGGCCTATGACGCAGACGCCTTGGTCGACATCCTCGAGGCGGATGGGATGACACTCACCGGCGCGCTCGCTACGCACTATCACGCCGATCATGTCGGCGGCTCCATGATGGGTTACGAGATCAACGGCATCGCTCAACTTCTCGAGCGGGTCGACGTGCCAATTCACGTGCAGGCGGCCGAAGCCGAGTTCGTGCAGAAGGTCACCGGAGTCGAGGCGGGGTCCCTTGTCTCGCACACATCCGGCGACATCGTGACCGTCGGGGGCGTCGACATCGAGTTGATCCACACCCCCGGACACACACCGGGGAGCCAGTGCTTCCTGGTCGACGATCGTCTGGTCGCCGGCGACACGCTCTTCCTCGATTCCTGCGGTCGAACCGACCTGCCCGGTGGTGACCCGGCCGAGCTCTACCGGTCGCTTCATGATCGACTCGACAAGGTCCCGGATTCGGCGGTCCTCTATCCAGGCCACCGGTACTCCAACGAGTCCCATCAATCCATGGGTGACACCCGCCGCCAGAACGTGGTGTTCAAGCCATCGTCCCTCGAGCAGTGGATGACGATGTTCGGTCACTGATCGGCTGCGAATTCCTCCTACAGCTCCTCAGTTCCTCGGCCGATGTGCCGAATGCTCTGGAGACAGGAGGCGACCGGAGTGACCGATCCAATCGCTGAGGAATCAGTGACAACTGAGGCAGGAACCACCGTTGCATCGGGCGATGCGACGATCGAGCACCTTCGCCGACAACTCGACGATGCCGCACCCCGACTGGAGGCGTTCGCGCATCTGGAAGCGCTTGCGGAATCACGAGGCGAGACCCCGGAGGCCATCGCCCTCCAAGCGTCGATCGACGTTCTCGTCGCCGATGAAGCCGAGCGCAGGGCAGCGCTCGAAAAGCTCGAAGCCGACCTGGCAGATCTCGAAATAGACCAACGACAACACGTGGAGGAACGTGACATGTTGATGAAGCAAAAGGACGAGCTACGAGACGAGATCGTCATCGTGCTCGACGAGCACACGTCGATCGTCGATCAGATGGCCGAGATGATCGACGAACTCGAGTCCATCCGCGCCGATGCCGTTCGCCTCTTGGGCGAGAAGGCAACCCTCGAGATGAAGGTCGAGGCGCTGCGAAATGAGGTCAGTGCGCTTGGTGGCGAGTTGACTCGCCGAGCCGAGTTCGAGACCGTCATCGGCAGCGACGAAGAGGAAGCATCGGCTTTCGACAAGTTCTTCGAGGCCGAGATCGTCGAAGACAAGGCCCGAGCCTGGATGCTCGAGTAGTCGCCGTTTGGGTCACGCCGACTCACGATGACGATGAAGTGTCCGTCCGAGGTGCTTCACTGTCCCCGTGATGAGGCGTGTCGTGATGGTCATGGTCGCGGGAGTGGTCCCGCTCTTCACGGGTCTTTTGGTGCTCGCCAATGCCGTTTCAGCTGAGAACCCGGTCGACGTCATGCCGGAACTGGTCGACGACGGTGTGTACATCGCATCTTCACGCGCCGGCGATGCCGATCCGAGCTCTGTCATCCCCGTCATCCAGCGGGCGCAGACCGCTGGTCTGACCATGAGCGTTTTGTGGCCGTCCGAGCCACAACCAACGACATCAGCATTTGCTCGTCGGGTCCAGGAGGCCGGCGAGCTGGACGTCGTGTTGGTCTTCGGCCCGGAGGGCGAATTCGGCAGCTTCGTCGCCGAGGATTACGAAGACGGCGCCATCCGAGCTGTCAATGCAGCACGAGAAGCGGTGTCGCCTTCGGCGAAGGCCGACGCGTTCCTCACCGGCTTGCTCGAAGATCCGGTGCGCGAGCGCCCGGCCATCATCAACTCACTCGTGCGATGGATTGCAATCCTGCTCGCTGCGCTCGTGGCCGCCGCTGTTGGCGAGCAGATGATTCGGCAGTACAAGCGGAGTCGTAAGCGCCAGGCGTTCGAGGCCGCTCAGCAAAGCTGAGACCTGGGTTCGGACGCTCGACGTCACTCCGGGTAGCGATCCTCGGTGCACTCCTTCCCGCTTGCGTTGGCGAACACCGGTGGTGCGTCTGACAAGGTGACGAATACGCAGCGATAGCGGCCGAGTAAGTCGATCGGATATCGGACTTCGACCGGACGGTCGTCGCCGTAGAACCGGTAGCTGTCCGGTGAACCCGCCTCGAGGACGAGGAACGGGTTGAGACCAATGGTGTCCTGTTCCAGAATCGCATTGATGTCCCCGACCGTCATTCCTTCATAGGTTGCCTCGACCTCTTCGCGGAGAGTCCGTTGGCGGGCGGCGAGTGCTCCTTCCACTCCACCGAATCCTGCGCCGATCGCGAGAACCGTTGCGACGAACGACCCCAGAATCCATTTCGGATCGAACCGCTGCTCGTCGGCGCCGGCTTCGACTCGAATGAAGCTCGGAACCAGATGCGGGCTGGCCCCTAGAGCGAGTGCGACGACCGTCACCCCGATGACTCCACCCAGGGAGTTGGCGACCACGTCGGTGAGGTCCGCAGCCCCGAGGCCGGTCAGTCCTTGGACTGTTTCGATTCCGATCGAGAAGCCCGACAACGCAACCGCAACGGCAAAGGGTCGTCTGGTCACGGCCGCCCAGACCACCCCTGCCGGTACGAACAGTGCGAGGTTGAGCCACCAGGCCGCCTCGGTACGGGCCACTTCCAGAGGCGACTGTCGAAGCGTGGTCCACCACGTGAGCGCCGTGCCGACGTCGAATCCTGGGAGACCTTCGGCACGCTCGAGAATCGTGACCGCAACGATCATCATCACGGTGAGGGCCGCAAGGTACGCGGCAGGGCGAACGATTCGCAGTCGACGAGCGATGTACGGCGCGAGCATGATCGAGGTGACCACGGCGACCGCAACACCGGCCATGAGCCTGACGTTCATGAAGGCCTGGATGGCGCGACTCACATCACTCGACTCAGTCGGCCGACGTCAGGTCGGCATGTTGACGGATCCAGGTGTGCATTGCAATGCCGGCGGCCACGCCCGCGTTGATCGATCGGGTGGAACCGAACTGGGCGATGGAGCGGCAGTCGTCGACAGCGGACGCCATCTCGGAGGAGAGCCCCGGCCCTTCTTGGCCGAAGACCAGCACGCAACGATGGGGGAGCGGGTCAGACTCGAGGCGACCGGAACCCGGCGTGTTGTCGATGCCGATCCGGGTGAGGCCGCCGTCGTCGGTGAAGGAAACGAAGTCGGCGATCGTCGGATGGTGGCGAACGTGCTGATAGCGATCGGTGACCATGGCCCCGCGCCGATTCCAGCGCTTCTTTCCAACGATGTGGACCTCGGCGGCCAGGAACGCGTTGGCCGTGCGGACCACGGTGCCGATGTTGAGGTCATGCTGCCAGTTCTCGATCGCCACGTGGAAGGCATGTCGTTTGGGATCGAGGTCGGCGACGATCGCCTCCACCGTCCAGTAGCGGTAGCGGTCGAGCACGTTCCGACGATCACCCTCGGCCAAGAGCTCGGGATCGAGCCTCGGGTCATCCGGCCACGGCTCCGGATGCGGACCGACACCGACCGGTTCGAACGGTTCCCGGTTCGGTGCGGGACCTTCGGTCGCGTTCACGCGACGAAGTCGGCGACGGTGCCGCCCGTGATCTCGACCAGCCGCTCGGTCGGGATCTCGAGCACGTGGTGAGGGGTTCCAGCCGCGACCCACACAGTGTCGAAGTCGAGGAGGTGCGGGTCGATCCAGCACCGAATTGGCTGGAGGTGGCCGAGCGGCGACACGCCCCCGATGGCGAATCCCGTGGTGGAGCGCACGTCGTTGGGTTTGGCTCTGCCGCACTCGCTCGTTCCGGCGAGGGCCGCGAGCTTGGCGCCATCGACCGTGTTCGACCCACTGGTGAGGGCCAGCACGAGCTGGCCGTCGGCGTCGAAGATCATCGACTTCGCGATCTGGTCGACGTCGCATCCGACAGCCGCGGCGGCATCGGCTGCGGTTCGTGCGCTGTCGGCGAGCTCGACGATGGGTTCGCTGAGACCGGCGGCATCTGCAGCCGCTCGCACACGTTCGATACTGCTGGAGTTTTGTCCTGCCGAGGTGTCAGCGGTCGTCATCGATGCGTCGCCTTCATTCGGTGCCGACGGCCGGGATACCGAGATCGTCGTAGGTGAACAGTGGAAGGAACATGATGTCTGCGGCGGCGAACCGTTCAGCTGGTTCGTCGCTTCGGGACACCAGCGTCGTGGCCATCACGATCTGTCCGCCCTCGGCGATGATCCGCTCGGCGGCAACGAGGCTGGATCCGCCCGTCGTGATGACGTCATCGACGAGCAGCACCCGCTTGCCGTCGAGATCGGCGCCCTCGACGAAGCGGTCGGTGCCGCGGCCCTTGGGTTGCTTTCGGACAACGAACCAGTCGGCATCGTCCACGATCGCGATGCCGTGGGCGAACTGGTCGGCGCCGAGCGTGAGACCACCCACGGCGTCGAATTCGACACCGGCGCCGGCGGCCAGATCGGCCATGCAACGACACGCCAGGGCGAGGTCGCGCCCAGCGGCGAGAGCTGCCTTTGCGTCGAGGAAGTATCGGCTTCGGGCGCCGGACGAGAGCTCGACGGGTTCGTCGAGACGAATGAGACCGCGAATCACGATGAGGTCGAGCAGCTCGGCTCGTCGTTCGTCAGTGGTGGTCATGGGACGGGTCCGTTCTGGGCGTCAGCGGGTGGCCATCGGCTCATAGGCATTGATGCGAGCGAGGACCGCATTGGCCAGATGGAGATAGTCGGATGCGAGACCAGGGGCCGCAGCCGAGTACCGGCGTGGGCCGTCACCGGCTCGGCTGGCAGCGATGCGTTGGCTCAGCGGGACGCGCTCTGCCTCGAGGAACTGCTCCTCGTACTCGTGGGCTAGAAGGCCGGCCTGACGCATGTCGAACGCGCTGCGTTCCGAGCGTCGGATGGGTCCGGGCAGAATCGGTGCGACGCCGTCGAGATCGGTCTCGAGCAGCCTTCGCACGTGGTCGAGGATCGCAGTCGCGTTGCGGGCGAAGTCGAAGAGCACGACGCCGAGCAATTCGAGGTCGGGGTTCAATGAGCGTCGGATCGGAGCGAACCGTCGAGCGATCATTTGGAGTCCGTCGAGTGAAGCGGCGTCGGCTCGTACGGGCACGACGAGCCACTTGCTCGCGATCAGCGCGGCATCGACGACGGGACCACCCGCAGGTGGACAGTCGATCAGCACGAGGTCGTAGTTGTCGGCCAGAGGATCCAGCAGTCTCGTGATGATGCCGGGGGACTGTTCCAGGTGAGCCAGGACACCGGTGAACTCCGGCCCGCCGGGCACGACGTCGAGACCGCTGCGAACCCGGTTGATCACGTTGAGCGGTGAACCTGAGCGGATTCCGGCAGCGATCGAGCGTCCGCGATCGTTGTCCGGGTGTTCGGTGTAGCCGAGGTCTGTGGCGAGGTTGCCCTGTGGATCGAGGTCGACCGCCAGGACTTCCCAGCCGGCAACTGCGGCGATGCCGGCAATGTTGGCGACGATCGACGTCTTGCCAACGCCGCCCTTGGCGTTACCGATCGCGACGATGCCCGAGTGCATCGGCCGAGCGTAACTCCTGCGACACGAGACTCAGGGGACGGCTGCGATGGGCAGCTGCGATCTCACGATTCGGTCGGTCGTGAGCGATACCAGGCCCACACCGCAATGGCGGTGAACAACACGAACCACGGCACTGGTGACGAGGCGAAGCCGACGAATGCATCCACGGCGGGCTCGACCGACGGGATCAGGCGCCCGATCTGGGCTGCTCCGGTGAGCAGCGCTCCGACGACGCCGACACCGGTCGAGGTCAGAAGCGCCGATTGCAGCACGACCCGTCGATGGGCCCCGAAGCCGGTGTTGCCCGTCGTGGTCTGCTGTAGGAGCACGACAGCCGAGGCACCGACCGCGAAGGACAGGAAGAACCGGGGTCCCCATCCAAGCGTCCACCAATTGGTGCCCTCGAGATCGGGCCTGAGGCGAAGGAGGAAGTTGCGGGCGACCGTCGTGACGTTCGAGAGCGACCCGTAACCGACGCTCGAGATCGCGCCGGCGATGATCTGGATGGCGAAGGCAACGGCGAATCCGACGATGAACACGAGCCCGACACCGAGCCAGTTGGGGTTGTGGTCGTACGTCGAAGCCATCGCCGTGACCTGGATGGTCTCGTTGCCTGCCCCCCATTCGAAGAACAGCAGTACCAACACGACGACAAGGGCGACACCGCGGAACAGGTCGGCGGACCGAGCGTCAGCGGCGATGGCTCGACGAAGTGTGAGGCGTTCAGCGACGGTCTCCTCGTTCATGAACGCACAGCAACTTTCGAGTTCGTCGAGTTCACGAGAAGGTAGACGCCCGAGACCACGAGCGTTCCACCGAACAGTTCGATGGCACCGAGCGTCTCGTTGCGAATGAGCCACCCGAAGAACACGCCGAACACGGGGATCAGATACGCCGTCGATGCGGCCTGGGTCGGAGTGGCGAGTTTGACGACTGTTGCGAGCAGGGCGAAGGTCACCGCGTTGGCCGGGATGGCGGCGTACAGGAGCGGAACGAAGAGACCGGCTGACCAGTCCGTGTCCGCCGTGCCCTCCACGACCAGAGCAAAGGGCACCAACACGGTTGCGGACATGACCAGTTGGACACCGACCAGCATGATCGGACTCAGCCGGCTGAAGTCCTTCCACTTCATGAACACGGTGCCGAACGCCCACGCCACGGCCGACAGGACCAGGGAAAGGATGCCGACGGTCTCGGTTCCGCCACCGAGCGATGGTGAGGCGAGTACGAGAGTGCCTCCGAATCCCACCGCCATGCCGATGATCCCCTTTCTCGAGACGGTGACGCCGAGCAATACGAGGGAGAGCAGGGCGGTGAAGAGCGGCATCGTGCTCGAGATCAGCGATGCCACCCCGGCCGGCACGCGGTTCACGCCGAAGACCAGGAGTGCGCTCGACACGGTCGTGATGCTGATCGAGACGACGAAGATTCGAGCCAGGTCGTCGATCCGCCGCGGCAGCCGCTCGCCTCGAAGCAGCGCCAAAGCAATCAGAAACGAACCACCGATGACGGTTCGCATGCTTGCGAGCAGAAAGGGCGTCGTGTGGTCGAGCGCGAACTTGAGGGCGCTGAAGTTGCCTCCGATGAGCATCGCAACGAGGCCGATCGTGGCGAGAACGAGTCGAGAGCTCATGGGGATGCCGTGTGTGGCATCAGGCGGACTTATTCGTCGGCGTGGTCGTCGTCGGTGTCAGCGCTGTCGTCTTCGGCGTGGTCGGCGTCGTCCTCATCGGCGTGTTCATCGCCCTGGCTGCCGGCGCTGTCGTATGAGGCTGCGGTCGATGCGGCCACGGCACCCAACACGAGTGCAGCCACGATGAAACCGATCAACCCGGCGTACCAGGGTTGGGGACTCTCGGGTTGCTTGGGCGGGGGCTGGGCCATGGTGGAACTCCTGGAGAACGGTCGTGTGTGCGTCGCCGAGAACCGACGGTCGATCGGCACGCGCCGAAATCATAGAGGCCACATGATGCAGACGCCCCTGCCGTTTCACCGATCGAGGTCGGGGGAGTAGCTTCGGCCGATGACCGCCAACGCAACTGGGCAACTCGAGGGAAGAACCGCCGTCATCACCGGGGGAAGCAATGGCATCGGCCGCGCCTGTGCCGAGCGGTTTGCAAGAGAGGGAGCGAACGTCCTGATCGCGGACCTCCAGAGAGCGCCGGGTGAGGCCGCGACCGAGGCCATCGTCGCCGCCGGCGGATCAGCCCGGTTCGTCGAGCTCGAAGCCGCCAGCCAGGAGAGCAACGAGGCCATGGCGGCCGCCGCAGTCGAGCACTTCGGCTCGGTCGATGTCGTGGTGACTGCTGCCGGCGTGAGTAGTGCCGACTACCAGTCCGGCGACCTCGAGGGCAACCTCAAGCGGATGGCCCAGGCCGCCGAGCGGGCCGAGGTCAACCCCGCTGCCGCGCTCACAGACCTCGATCTCGACGACTGGCGACGAGTCCTCGACGTCAACCTCACGGGCACCCTTCTGGCGATCCAGGCCACCGCGTCGGTGATGCTCTCGCAGGAGAAGCCGGGCGCCATCGTCACGATCGCATCGGTTGCCGCCCGCGATCCCCTTTGGGGTTCGCCGAGCTACCCGGTGTCGAAGGCAGGTGTCTGGATGCTCACGAAGAGCGCGGCTCGCACACTCGCCCCCCTCGGCATCAGGGTCAACTCGATCGGTCCGGGTTTCATCGACACCAATATGACTGCGGCATTCAACGAGGTGGACGAGATGCGCGATGTCATCCTCGGTAACACGCCGATGGGCCGTCGAGGCACGCCGGAGGAGATCGCCAACGTCGCACTGTTCCTCGCCAGCGAGCAGTCCAGCTTCGTGACCGGTGAGCTGATCCATCCGGATGGTGGTTGGTTCACCGGGTGACCGTGCCGGAGCCGATTCCCAGTTGTGAGCCCTAGCGAGCAAGCTCAGTTAGTGAGCAGAGCGAACGGCGAGTTGTGAGCCCTAGCGAGCAAGCTCAGTTAGTGAGCAGAGCGAACGGCGTCATGATCGCCTCGGTCATGACGACGATCTCTGCTGTCTACCCCGCCTTTCTGGCCGGGGCCCTCGGGCCGGAGCTGCGCTCGGCGTTGTCGATCTCCGAGGGCTACTTCGGGTTTGTCATCGGCGCGTTCTTCGCCGGATCGGCTGTGGGATCAGTCGGGTTGGGAAAGCTCGGCGAACGCGTCGGGGCACGCCGCATGATCACCATCAGCCTGCTCACCACTGCTACGACCACGGCATTGGTGGCGGCATTTGTCCGCAGCGGCGGACTTCTGCTGGTGGCGTTGAGTGTCGCGGGTCTCGCCAACTCGGGAAGCCAGACGGCAGCGAACAAGCTGCTGAGTCAGTCGATCGATCCGCGCCGGCTGGGCTTTGCCATGGCGGTGAAGCAGTCCGGCATGCCAGGAGCCACATTGCTCGGTGGGCTCGCCGTCCCCGCAATTGCGCTGACCGTGGGTTGGCAGTGGGCATACGCAGCGGCGTCCGTGCTTGCCGTCGTCGCATTGGTCGTGGTGCTCTCCAACACGCCGGACGACGGGCCCTCGACCCAGCTCGCCAAACCGGCCGAGTCTCGGGCGCTGGTCAGCGACCGCCGGACACTGCTGATGGCAGCCTCGGCAGCGTTCTTCGCTGCTGCCGCCGCCGGCACACTCGGCAGCTGGTTGACCAGCTCGGCCGCTGATGCCGGCTGGTCGACCGGAGCCGCCGGCGTGCTGTTGAGCGTTGCGTCGGTGAGCGGCATCGTGTCCCGCTTGATCCTGGGCTGGCGAGCTGATCGAAGCGCGCGAGCACCCATGCTGACCGCGTCGAAGTTCCTCCTGATCGGGTCGTGTGGAGCGCTGCTCCTTGCCCCACGCCTCGACTGGCCCCACGCTGCCGGGGCCGTGGTTGCCTTCGGGGCCGGCTGGTCGTGGCCTGCGTTGTTCAACTTCTCGATCGTGCGAACCAATCTCGGCGCGGCTGCTCGGGCAACGGGCGTCACCCAGACCGGCGTGTACATCGGCGTGGTTGCGGGTCCGATCACGATGGGTCAGTTGGTGGAGCGCTCCGGCTACACGCTGGGCTGGTCGATGGTCGCTGTGAGCATGATCATCGGGGCTTCGATCATGTTCCGCATCGCCGATCGGTTCTGAGAGCCGACGGTTCCGACAAGCAACGGAGCCGAGCCGGTCACCAATCGGTCGATACGTAGTCCTTGAGGAACTGGCCCCAGACGTGGGTGCCAGTGTTCGCCCCATCGATGATCGGGTCGACGATCCGCGCCGCTCCGTCGACGATGTCGAGCGGTGGATGGAACCGATGTTCTTCGGTCTTCTGTTTGGCGATGGCCACGGGGTCCTCGTCGCTGACCCAACCGGTGTCGACGCTGTTCATGTGGATACCGGACGCGAAATAGTCGGCGGCCGACGTCCTCGTCATCATGTTGAGGGCGGCCTTGGCCATGTTGGTGTGGGGGTGGCGCGTGGTCTTGAACCGTCGGTAGAACTGGCCCTCGACCGCCGACACGTTCACGACGTGTTTGCCCTTGCCCGGGGTGCGATCCATCAATGGCTTGAGTCTGGCGTTGATGACGAACGGAGCGACTGCGTTCACCAATTGTGTCTCCAGCAGCTCGACCGATGAGACCTCGTGCATGAGGAGGCGCCACGAGTTGCGATCCCGGAGGTCGACCTGTTGCAGGTCCTGATCGAGCTGGCCCTCGGGGAACAAGGACGGCAGGAGAGCCGACTCGTCGGGGAGCAGCGGTGTCTGGGAGAGCTCGGCGGAGCGGGTGAGGCCAGGGTGTTCGGTGGCCGCATCAACCGGGTCGATCGCCGCCGGCGGCATCTCGATTCCCGCGCGGTTGCTGCCGTTTCGGAGGTGTTCGTAGCTGCCGACCAGCTCGCCGACAGCGGGCGGGAGATCGGCGAGGGCAGCTCGCTCGACCTCCATCATGTGGCGGTAGAAGTCTGGCGGTCGACGCACGGTCTGGCAGGCGTTGTTGACGATGTGATCGAGGCGATCCCTCGTGTCGAGGATGTGCTGGCAGAACGCCTCGACGCTTGGTGTGTGGCGGAGGTCGAGTCCGAAGACCTCGAGGCGGTGACCCCACTCGTCGAAGTCGGTCTCAGCGGCATATCGAGCAGCTGCGTCGCGGGGGAAACGGGTGGCAACGATCAGCGACGCACCGCTGCGAAGCAGCTTGATGCCCGCCTGGTAGCCGATCTTCACCCGACCGCCGGTGAGCAGGGCGACGGTGCCGTGCAGGTCGGCCAGCTCGCCTCGTTTGCGGTAGTTGAGGTCGGCGCAGGTGGCGCAGAGCTGGTCGTAGAAGTGATGGACGGAGCGGTACTTCGCCTTGCAGACGTAGCAGTGCTGCAGGTCGATGGTTTCGCGGAACGGCGGTGCGTTCGGTGCATCTTCGACCGTGGCCTGGACGAAGTCCTCTGGGGGGAAGATGTTGGGTGTGGTGAAGACCGGCTTGTCCCGCATGGACCGGATGCCGGTCTCGTCGAGGAGTGCCTCGTCGCGGGCGAGCTTGTCGGCTCGTTGCTTGTTGCGGCGCGACTTCACTCGAAGGCGCCGCTCGTCCGGGTCAGGGCAGAAAACGTCTCCTGCGGCATTGAACAGTGCGGCCCGTTCCTCTGGTGTCAGGGTGCCCAGCACGTCCTTCGATGCGGCGATCTGGCGGAGGCGGTCAGTGGTGGCCAGAAGGGCAGCACGGAGTGCGTCTGGGTCATCCAGCGGAAGGTCGCTCACCGCCCAAATCTACGACTGGGGTCGGAGCTTCACATTCACAACTTCTGATCGGCCGAGATTCTTCGAATCGCGGGAACTCGAATCGCGTGGCGTTCGTCTGAGGGTGCATGAAAACTTCCCGTGTGCACCTGTTCCTCTTGCTCTTCGTCTCGGCCGGTTCGCTTGTGCTCTCTGCCTGCGGATCCGGTGACGGAACCGCCGGTCCCGGAACGACGATCCCGACCGACGACACTTTGGTCGAGAGCGAGGCGTTGGCCGACGACGCGGTCGTGCTGGTCTGGACCGAGACCGGCGGTTGTGCCATGGCGGGGCCGAACTGTGGTCGCTACGAAGTGCTCGCCGATGGCTCCGTCACGGCGTATCGCGAGGGTGAGACTGAGCCGGCGGCCTCCGGCACCGTCGACCCGTCGATCGTGGCGGAATGGGTCGAGATGGTCGAGGCCACCGACACGTCAGCGCTGGTCGACCGGCTCGGCCCCGGAGAGTTGACCGCAGCGTTCGACGGCGTCGACTACTTCCTCGATGCCCCGTTCGCCGGCTTCACGCTCTCGAGCGTCGACAAAGAGTTCGACGAGGACGAGCCCTTCTTCGTGGCCGCCGCAGATCTGGCACGGGCAGCGGCCGAGGCCGCTCCCATCGAGCTCATGAGCCGCTGACCCGACCCCAATCGCGGAGTCAGGGTTGTTGTTGGAGCCACTCGATGACGGCGGTGTGATCGTTGTTGCGGGCCTCGTCGAGCGCAGTGGTGTCCGCCGGGGTGATGGCGTGGACATCCGCCCCACGTGCGAGCAGTGTTCGTGCGATCTCGAGATACCCAGCCCGACAAGCGAACTGGAAGGCGCGATCGAGCACCACCTGCGCCGGCGGCAGCGGATCCCAATTCGGGAGCGCATGCCCTTCGACGTCGACGACGCCGTCGGAGAAGTACGACTCGATGTCGTCGGCCTGGCCCAGGGCAGCCACACCGGGCAGATAGTTGGTCGCTCCGTGCTCCAACAGGAGCAGGGCGACGCCGTACTTCTCGAAGATGATCGCCTCCTCGAAAGGCGTGCAGCCCCCGAAGATGCCGCCCAGGGCATCCACCTCGGCGCCCGCAGCCAGCAGAGCGGAGGCTGCCGCGACATCGTCTGAGCTCGCGGCCCAATGCAGCGGCGTCTCACCAACCGGAGGCGAACCGAAGTCGGCGCCGCAGTTGGGCTCGGCGCCGAAGGACACCAGCAGTTCGATCGATTCAGCGACGTTCGGCCAGTGGCCCGGCCAGTCGGTTGCGTGGTGGAGGAGGGTCCTCGGATTGCGCTTCGTCGTTGCATTCGCCAATCCGGGGTCAGCCTCGAGCAGCCCTCGGAGCCGCGCGACATCGCCCTTCCGAATCGCGGCAGCTGCCTTCTTCACCGTCATCACCGCAACGCTAGTCCAGTACGTCGCGAGACGAACCAAGGCCCGGCACCACTGGGTGGCCCGGGCCCTCACGGTTCTTCTGAGTGGTGCGCGAGGAACCCCCACGTCTGTTAAGACACTGGAACCTGAATCCAGCGCGTCTGCCAATTCCGCCACTCGCGCAGTGGTGATGGGAGACCCATGTGGTGCGACGAGCGTAGCCGAGCTGTCAGCGGCTGCGACCCCGGATGTGGTTTGGGCCCCGTTACTGTCTGGCCATGGTGTTGCGTGACTTCGAGGATCGCTTGGAGCGACTGGTGGAAGGTGTCTTCGCACGCGTCTTCCGGACCGGTCTGCAGCCAGTCGAGCTCGGCCGCCGGCTCGTCAAGGAGCTGGATGCCAACCGGACTCTTGATGTTATGGGACGTTCGATCGCTCCCAATCGCTTTGTGATCAGACTTGCAACATCGGACAGCGAGCGATTCGCGCAGATCCACGACTCGCTGATCGCCGAACTGCGGACCGCGGTTCGGGGCCACGCCACCGCCGAAGGTTTCCGGTTCCTCGGCCCGGTTCGACTCGAACTGGTCGAGGACCCCGCCGGGACAGTCGGCATGTTCCGCGTCGAATCCACGTTCGACGAGGCGCCACCGACGGAGCATCACGGGTATCTCGAACTCCCGGACGGTCAGCTGGTCGGGCTCGGTGTCGAGCCGGCCACGTTCGGGAGAGTGCCGGAAAGCACGATCGTGCTGAGCGACCCGAACGCCTCGCGCCATCACGCCGAGCTTCACCTCGACGGCGACAGCTTCGAGCTGGTCGACCTCGGTTCCACCAACGGCAGCAAGGTCAATGGCACCAATGTGTCCCGCCAGCTCCTCGTCGACGGTGACGAGCTCACCTTCGGCACCATCCACCTCCGTTTCCGTCTGCGGTGAAGAAGCTTCGGATGCCACGCGTCTGTCCACATCCTCTCGTACTGTCTGACGGTCGTGTCTGAAGCCCTCCTGACCCTCCTTCGATGGTGCCTGCTCGCGCTCATCTACCTGTTCTTCTTTCGTGTGCTCCAGGCCACGTGGTTCAGCACCGTTGCCGGACGCCGGGTCGGAGCCAAGTCCGGCACCACGACGGGAACGAGATCGGGGTCATCAGGCCGGGCCCCGAAGCGAGGCGGTGGAGGCAAGCGAGGCGGCAAGCAGCATCGACCCGACACGACACCGACGCTCGCGATCGTCGAACCGTCGGCATTGGCCGGTCAGCGCTATCCGGTGACGTCGACGCTCTCCATCGGTCGCGCTGCGGGCTGTGAGATCACACTCGATGACACCTTCATCTCCCAGGTGCATGCCCGCGTCACGCGCACCCAGAGTGGGGTCGTGATCGAGGACCTCGGATCGACCAACGGCACCTACCTGAACCGCAAGAGGGTGACCGCCCCCGTCGTCGTACAAGCCGGAGATGTGATCCAAGTCGGCAGTACGGTCTTGGAGTTGCAGTGAGCGGACGCCAACCCACGGTCTCGACGGTGTCAGAGGAGGTGAGCAACCGATGCTGAGGATGACGGCCACGTCGGTCACCCACCCCGGTCAGATCCGAAAGACGAATCAGGATCGTGCGTTCTCCTCGCCCATCATCGGCGCCGTCGCCGACGGCATGGGTGGACACCAGGGCGGCGAACAGGCAGCAACCATCGCGATCGAGTTCCTCAGCAGCTTCACCGAACACCTCTCGAAGGAGCGGCTCGTCGAGTCGGTACGCGCCGCGAACCACGCGGTCTTCGAAGAGGGTGACCGCCCCGAGCTCCGAGGGATGGGAACCACACTCGTGGCCGCTGCCATCCACCCCGAGGATGGTCGGGTCACGATCGTCAACGTCGGCGACAGCCGTGGCTATCGATTCCGCGACGGCGAGCTCGAGCAGATCACCGTCGACCATTCGCTCGTCGAGGAGTTGATCCAGCAAGGACGCATCACCGAGGAAGACGCTCGTTCGCATCCGCAACGCAACATCGTGACTCGCGCCCTCGGCCTCAGTGGCGACATCGACATCGACGTCTTCGAGCTCGAGATCCAACATGGCGACCGTCTGCTCCTCTGCAGCGACGGCCTGTTCAACGAGATCAACGAGGATGCGATCGCCGATCGGCTGGCCACAGTCGCCGACCCGGAGCAGGCGGCCTCCGAACTGGTCGAGCTGGCGGTCAAGAGTGGTGGTCGCGACAACGTCACCGTGGTGCTGCTCGACGTCGTCGACGATGCTGACCCTGCGGCCATCCGAGATGCGGCCGAGGCGGCCCGGAGGCCGATGCCCAAGGCAGCAGCAACGGTGTTCGACACGATGGTGATCGAGCAGGTCGACGCTGACCTCGGTCGCGAGTCGAGCGGCACATCGGGGCCCGATGCCCTGTCCCTGTCGGACCTCGGTGGCCGCACGATCGAACCGGCTTCGGCTGCACCATTCGCCGATGCGCCCGCAGACGAGGCCACCTTCGAAGACGATCACGACACGCGCTCGGTCGAACGAGATCGTGGTCGTGTCCGATGGGTCGCCGTTGGTGTGATCGCGACGTTCCTCGTCGCATTCCTCGGCATCAACTGGTTTGCGTCGAGTGCCTACTTCGCGGCTGAACAGGCAGGCGAGATCGTCATCTTCAGAGGGCGGCCCGGGGGGATCCTCTGGATTGATCCTGAGGTCGAGCAGGCAACTGGGGTGGCGGTCGAGGACCTTGCGCCGGCGGGTGTGACGAAGCTCGAGCAGGAGCTCGAGTGGACGAGCCTCGACGACGCCGTCGACTTCGTCGACCAGCTCGAACGGGTCGACACGCTCGAATCCGAGAACTGACGTGCGGCCTCGCACCGTCGAGCTGGGCCTGCTCCTGCTGACGTGCCTGATCACCGTCTCGGCCTACGGGCTGACCAGCCTGGGTCGTGCCGCAGCTCTGCCGGCCGACATCGTGCCGTTCCTCTCGATCGTCGTCGTGCTCCTGCTCTCGGGCCACATCGTCGTTCGCCGTCTCGCCCCTCACGCCGACGGACTTCTCCTTCCGTTGGTCGCGCTGCTCAATGGTCTCGGCTACGCCATGATCGCCAGGCTCGATCCGGCGTTGGCCGACAGTCAGTCGGCTTGGACATTCCTTGGGCTCATAGGTTTCACGCTGACGTTGGCGCTCGTTCGTGATGTCCGAAAGCTGGCGCCCTACCGCTACACGTTCGCCCTCATCGGCGTGGTCCTCCTGATGTTGCCGATCGTCCCGAAGCTCGGCGTCGAGATCAACGGCGCTCGCATCTGGCTTCGAGTCGGCCCATTCTCGATCCAGCCGGGCGAGTTCGCCAAGGTGGTGCTCGCCACGTTCCTGGCCGGCTATCTGGTCGACAAGCGAGAGCTCCTTGCGATCAGCACGCGACGTCTCGGGCCACTGCATCTGCCCGACCTCAAGCATTTCGGCCCGCTTCTGTTGGCGTGGGGCGTCGCGTTGGTCGTGATGATCGCCCAGCGAGATCTCGGGTCGTCGCTGCTCTTCTTCACCCTGTTCGTCGTCATGGTCTACATCGCGACAGGGCGTGCGGCGTACGTGGTCACCGGCGTTGTCCTGTTCGCCGCCGGCGCCACGCTCTCGTACCAGATGTTCGGTCACGTCCGGAATCGGGTCGAGATCTGGATCGACCCCTTTGCCGACCCGAAGGGGGCCGGATTCCAGATCGTCGAAGCCGCCTTCGCTCTCGCCGATGGAGGCCTCACCGGCACTGGCCTCGGTCAGGGGACGCCGGGCAAGGTGCCATTCGCCGTCACCGACATGATCTTCGCCGCAATCGGCGAGGAGCTGGGTCTGCTGGGCTCCACCGCGGTCCTCGTGACGTTCCTGTTGTTCGTCGGTGCCGGGTTCCGGGTGGCGGCCGAAGCGAAGAGCACCTTCGAGAAGCTTTTGGCCGCCGGCCTCACCTCATTGCTCGGGTTCCAAGCGTTCGTGATCATCGGCGGTGTGCTTCGGGTGTTGCCTCTCACCGGCGTGACGTTGCCGTTCGTCTCCTACGGCGGATCCTCGCTGATCTCGAACTACCTGATCCTGGCGCTGCTGATCCGGATCTCGGATCGCTCTCACCGACCCGCCCCCAGCCCTGCTTCTCAGGTGGTCGCAGCATGATCGATCGGTCGATTCGGCACGTTTCGATCGTGCTGATGGTGTGTTTCGTCCTGCTGTTCATCCAGCTCAACCGAGTCCAGGTGTTCGAGGCAGAGGCGCTCCGGGAGAACCCGGCCAACACCCGCACCATCCAGAGAGACTTCGGGCGGGCTCGCGGATTCATCTTCACGAGCGACGGTCAGGTGGTGGCGCAGTCAGACGACATCGACGGACCGTTCGAGCACCTGCGGATCTACCCCCACGGCGACCTCTACGCCCACACCGTTGGCTACCTGTCGTTCAACATCGGGGCCGAGGGGATCGAGCGCAGCTTCAACGATGAACTCACGGGCCGCACCCCCGGTCTCCAGCTCTCGGGCATCTCGGACCTGCTGGCCAACACCCCGCCCACCGGTGATCTCGTGCTGACCCTCGACCATGAGCTGCAGCTCGCAGCCAAGGAAGCTCTCGGCGAGCGACGAGGATCGATCGTCGCGCTCGATCCGGGCACCGGCGCCATTCGAGCGATGTGGAGCTGGCCCAGCTTCGATCCGAACGTGTTGTCGTCCCACGATGGCGTGGCGGTCAACGCGGCTTTCTCCGACCTGATCAACGACGAGGGCAACCCGCTGCGGGCCGGCGCCTTCCGAGACGTGTTTTTCCCTGGCTCGACGTTCAAGATCGTCACCGCCGCAGCAGCGCTGGAGACCGGGGTCGCAACGCTTGCCAGTCCCGTGTTCGCGGTCACCAACGACTACACGCCTCCGCTCACGTCGCGCCCGATTGCCAACTTTGGCAACTCGGCCTGCGGTGGCGACCTCGAAGAAATGATTCGCGTCTCCTGCAACGCCGGCTTTGCTCGCCTAGGGGCCGAGCTCATCGGGCCAAGCGGGATGATCGACCAGGCCCAGGCGTTCGGCTTCAACGTTGTTCCGCCGTTCGATGTCCCTGGAGCGGTCGCCTCAGTATTCCCCACCGACTACGGCGATGAGATCCGATCGCCGAGCGTTGAGATCCCGGCTGGTGTCTTCGAGAACACTCCGTTCCTCGCCCAAGCATCCATCGGGCAGAACGATGTGGCGGCGACACCCCTGCAGATGGCGCTCGTGGCGGCGGCGGTTGCCAACGAAGGACAGATCATGGAACCGTTCGTGGTCGCCGAGGTGCGCGACGTCAGTGGCGATCCGGTTTCGACGCCGAACCCGCGGGTGTGGTTGTCGCCCATTTCGCGGGCGAACGCTGGTGAGCTGCGGACAGCCATGATCAACGCGGCTGTCAACGGCACCGGAGGTCGGGCCCTCGTTCCTGGGCTCGAGATCGGCTCGAAGACCGGCACTGCGCAGCTCGGCACGGAACCGCCGCTCTCACATGCCTGGACGATCGCCTTCGCCGGGTTGCCAGGAGAGGCCCCCGAACTCGCCGTTGCCGTACTCGTCGAGGCCGATCCGGAGAGAGGCGATCAGACCGGTGGGCGCGAAGCCGCTCCGATCGTGGCCCAACTCTTGGCTACGTACTTCGGTTCCTGACATGACGACTTCTTCCGCGCGACTCCACCACCAGCACGAGGCGACCTCTGCCGCCAGGCCAGCCTGCGCCACATCGCCGAGACACGGCAACGCATTTCCATCCCGACGACTCACTAGTCTTAGCCCGCTGTGAGTGACGCCCCCACCTCTCGTCCGGTTCTCAACGACCGCTACGAACTCCATCGCCGAATCGCGCGTGGGGGGATGGCCGATGTGTTCCTGGCCCGCGACGTCCTGCTCGACCGACCCGTCGCAGTGAAGGTGCTCTTCCCGCAGTTCGCCGCAGAACCGACCTTCGTGGCCCGGTTTCGCCGTGAAGCGCAGGCGGCAGCCAACCTGAACCACCCGAGCATCGTCGCTGTCTACGACTGGGGCGAGCACGACGATACGTACTTCATCGTGATGGAATACGTCGAGGGTCGCAGCTTGGCAGACGTCCTTCGAGCCGAGGGGCCCTTGCATCCCGACAGGGCAGCGGAGATCTGTACCGATGCGGCTGCCGCTCTTGGGTTCGCGCATCGCAACGGCACCGTGCACCGTGATGTGAAGCCGGGCAACATCCTGATCACGCCGGACGGCCAGGTGAAGGTGACCGACTTCGGTATCGCCCGCGCCTTCGGCGGTGGAGACGAACTCACCCAGACCGGCTCTGTCATGGGTACTGCTACGTACTTCTCGCCAGAACAGGCGCAGGGCAAGGACGTCGACCCTCGGAGCGATCTCTATTCCCTCGGCATCGTGCTCTTCGAGATGGTCACCGGGCGGCCGCCGTTCATCGGCGACTCACCCGTGGCGATCGCCTACAAACACGTCCAGGAGGCGCCACCGCGCCCGACCTCGCTTAATCCAGCGATCCCGAAGCCGCTCGAATCGGTGATCGCCAGGCTCTTGGCGAAGAACCCGTCCCAGCGTTATCCCTCAGCGGAGGACGTTCGCACGGATCTCCGTCGATTCCGCCAGGGCGAACCGCTGATGAACGCGTCCGGGGGTGCGGCGCAGGCCCTCGCCGCCCCGGCGATTGTCACGCCATCCGCGACATCCATGCCGACCGGGCAGCAGCGTGCGGTGATCGACACAACGCGTGCCATCCCCGCAGCCCAGGCCGCTCACTACGAGCCGGTCGAAGAGGAGTACTACGAACCGCCGCGGCGCAACGGCGTCTTCTTTGGGATGCTCGCCGTCCTGTTGATCGCCCTGGCCGGCATCGTCTTCTTCATCGCCAATGCTCTCGACACCGGCGATGAAGGAGCCGTCGAGACGGCCACCGTGCCGCTTGTCGTCGGTATGGAGCAAGAGGAAGCGGTCCGTGAACTCGAAAGGGCCGGGTTCGAAGCCGACCCGACCTTCGAGGAGAACCAGGGGATCGAGGCGGGCATCGTCTTCGACCAGAGCCCCACCCAGAACTCCGAAGCCCCTGTCGGTTCGACAGTGCAAATCAAGGTGAGTCAATCAGACGAGACGGTCTTGCTCCCCGATGTTCGTGGCTTGCAGGAGGCGGAAGCGATCGCTCGTCTGGAAGCCATTGGCCTCCGTGTCGATCGGGTCCTCGAAGCCTCCGAGCAGTTCGACCCCGGCATCGTGATCGGCATGACGCCGGAGCCGAACCAAGATGTCAACAGCGACGCGCTCATCACGCTGAAGGTCTCGACCGGTCCGGCCGAGGTCAAAGTCCCCAATGTGGAAGGGCTCACGCTCGAGAACGCCACGGCGCAACTCGAGGCTTTCGGACTCCCCGCACCGCAGTTCCGTCGCGAGTCGTCGTCGACGGTCGATGAAGGACTCGTCATTCGGTCGGATCCCCAAGCCGGGACCGCGGTTTCGATCGACCGTCAGGTGATCCTCTACATCAGCAGCGGTCCTGAAACCGAGCTGGTGCCATCCGTCGTCGGGTTGACCAAGGCGGCCGCCGAACAGGCGATCACGAACAAGGGTTTCCTTCCGGTCGTGGAGTTCCAAGACGTCGCCGCTGGTTCTCCAGACGCCGGCAACGTGATCTCTCAGGATCCGCCCGCCGGCGAGAATCTCCCCGTCGGTGACGAGGTGAAGATCAGAGTCGGAGTCGAGGTGGCAGCAACTACCACCACGACCTCGACGACGCAGCCCACGACCAGCTCAACGGCGGCGGCCACGTCGTCGACCGGGGCCTGAGCGACGCTCAGCAACGCTCCAGGAAATTGGTGAGCATGTGCTTGCCGCCAACGGTCAGCACCGACTCGGGATGGAATTGCACACCCTCGACGTCGAGCTCTCGGTGACGCATTCCCATGATGATGCCGTCACGGGATTCTGCCGTGATCTCCAGCACGTCTGGCAGCGTGGAGCGCTCGACGATGAGCGAGTGGTACCGCGTCGCCTCGACGGGAGTCGGAAGGCCGGCGAAGACGCCGAGGTCGCGATGCTCGATGACCGAGGTCTTGCCGTGCATGAGCTCTGGGGCCCGGACGACGTCGCCGCCGTAGACCTCGCCGATGCATTGATGGCCGAGGCACACACCCAACAACGGGACCCGGCCGGCGAAACGCCGAATCACCTCCATGGACACCCCCGCATCGTCCGGGGTACCCGGCCCAGGTGAGATGAGGACGCCGTCGGGAGCCATCGCCTCGAGCTCGTCGACCGTGGCGGCATCGTTGCGCACGACCACGGGTTCGGCACCGAGCTCCCCGAGGTACTGCACGAGGATGTAGACGAACGAGTCGTAGTTGTCGATCACGAGGATCTGCCGAGCCATTGCAGGAGGGTATATCGTGTCTGCTTCATGGCACGCCACGACGACAGCAAGAGCCGAGTGACCCCGAAGGGCACGACCCCGGTTCACCCGGGCGCCGGTCACGAGGCGGTCCACATCGATCCGCCCTCTCCGACGTGGGTGCCGGTCCTGATGTTCGCCTTGCTGGCGCTCGGCACGATCTTGATTCTCGCCAACTACACCATCGAAGTCCTCGGCATGCCATCGAACTGGTACCTGCTCGGAGGCCTCGGGATGGTCTTGGCCGGCATCATCACAGCGACGCAATATCGCTGATTCCGAATCGGCGAATCGCTGGATCAGATGCGGCGGGTCGATACCACCGCTCCGTTACGACTCGGTGACACGATGTTCGTTGTCCACATGCTGTGGACTGCTTCGGCGTTTTCCACAGGCCATTGGTCGGCTCTACAAGCGGGATTTCACGATGCGGAAGCCGCGCCCCTGTGCATGACTGTCCATGTACAAACAGTGACTAGAGGATGTCCTCGAGGTTGGTGACGAGGTCCATGTCGTCGGCACAGTGGCGCGGGGGAGCGGGCACGGTGTCGTTGGCCAGCGTGAGTCTGAGCTCGGTTCCGCAGGTCGAACACCGATACGTGAGTTTCACCCGTCGCAGCTCACCGGGCGGTGGCGCATCGGGGATCGGGCGGGCGAATGCACCGAGGACCTTGATGCCGGTTGCGAGGAGTACGTAGCCGCTCGCGACGGCGATCAACGTCCGGATCAGGGGGTAGCCGGCCGCGATGAGAGCGATGAAGGCGACGACCGTGATCACCCGCAGACCGACCCGGCGCTTCCGCTGGATGGCGGCGTCACGGCGTCCAGCCTCGGTCATCGGGATGTCGTCGTCGTCGATGCTCTCGGGAAAGTCGGTGGTGGGCTCGAAGTCGCTCACGGTGACGAGTGTAGGGAGCGTGGCGCCCTCGGGGTTCCGATGCGGGCGTTCTCAGTTGAATGTCGTAGCATGGACAAGCAGGGGGGATGATGCGAAAGGTTTGATCATGGTTGCGATTCGCCCGTTCCGCCTCGAGGACATCTCGGGATATCTCGGGATACAGGAGAGTGCGTGGGACGAAACCATGGCGGCTGCCGAATCGAAACTGGTTGAACGATTCCGCATCTTTCCTGACGGCCTCCTCGTCGCTGAACACGATGGTCTCGTCGTTGGTTGCGCGACATTCATCCGCATTCCTGACTACGACGAGTACCTCAAACCCTCATGGGAAGACACCACCGATCAGGGTTGGTGCACGACCCATACCTCAGACGGATCCATCCTCTTCGGTGTCGATCTCTCGGTCGGGAAGGGCGCGCCGCGGCTGACGGCTCCACTGCTCTTCATGGCGGCGATGGAGTTCGGAATGTCTCTTGGTGTCGAAGCGATCATCTGGGGGGGACGGATGCCGCGCTACCACAAGGTGGCGGACACGATGACCGCCGAGGAGTACCTCTTCTCGAGAACGAAGACCGGCCGCTATCGGGATCCTGAAGTGCAGCTGTACTCGAAGATTCCCGGGGTCGAGATCCGCGGGGTCATCCCCGAGTACTTCAAAGACTTCGAGAGCCTGAACAACGGTGTCCTGCTCCGTTGGGGCAACCCGATCGCGCGGTTCCCTGTCCTACGCCCATTCGCCCGTCAGATCACCGGGCTGATCTATCGACTCAGCCGAGGCAGCGTGCGGGTTCCCGACCGAAGAGGCATCGCCGCCGTCGCTGGCCCCTGAGCCTCAAGATCGAGGCAACGAGGCCGAGCCTAGGGCAATGAGAGCCCTGGATGATCGGCGTTTTTGGCGTGTCGTCGCCGCCGCGATCACCCTGCCCGTGGGGTCCCTGCTCTTGCCCTCTGTCGTCGGTGAGGCAGTGTGTGCGCTGCTGGTCGTCGGAGCGGTGGTGATCGTCGCCCGCCGTCGAGCGTGGTCCATCACGAGTCTTCGCTTGCTCTCGATCGGTTGCGTGCTTCTCGGCCTCGCCCCCGTCGTCTCGGAGATCCACCAACTCGTGTTCGGTGAGGCGTCGTTCAGCAGCGGCGATGCCGTCGGGCTCAGCGGCTATCTGGTGTGTCTCGCCGGCCTCCAGCGCCTGGTGAAGGTACGCACCGTCGAACGGCAGCTCACCGTGGTTGTCGATGCCCTGTCGATCACCGCATGGCTCGGGCTCGCCATGGCGTTCGCCACGATCGAGGACGTTCTGGACCAGTTCGCGGGAGTCGATCGGATCCCGGCGCTTGCCTACCTGCCGTTCACCCTCAGCTTGGTGTTCATGCTGCTGCGACTGGGACTTGGAGCCGGTGAACGTTCAGCGGCGTTTGGTTTCCTCGCGGCCGCCGTCAGCTCCGCCGCCGTTTCCGAGATCCTGTTCCTCGAGGCGGCCACAGGCAGCGGCGTGTCGAGGCGCGTGGCCGTCGTGGCCGCCACCATCGCCATCGTCTCGTTCGCTGCCGCGTTCGTGCATCCGAGTGCTGAGAGCCTCGAGCGGCCCCGACCCCCGGTTCTCACTCGCTCGTCACGGCTGCTCGCTGTCCTTCTCGGCGCATCGTTCGTCTCCGCGATCCTGATCGCCACGCTGGCGCCGCTGTGGCCGTTCGAGCGGGTCATGCTCCTCGTCATCGGGTTGCTGACCGCATTCCGATCCGTGCTGATCGTGACCGAACGCGACGTCTGGCTGTCGCTGCAGCGAGTCATCTCCGATGTCTCCGGAGATCTTGCCGAGCTCGATCAACCCGATGCCATCCGGGCCGAGGGTGTCGTCGCAGCCGAGCGGATCCTGGCTCGCAAGGACGTGCAGTTCGTCGAGATCGCAGACAGCGAGCAGGTACTGGCCGATCTCGACGCCCCCGATCCATCGGGTGCCGAGGTCAACGAGGTCGGTGGCGATGTGTGGCGAGCTCTACAAGAGGGCCGACCGCAGCGATCCGAGTGGCTCGTCGAATCAGGGCGTTCACGTTGGGCATCCCGCCTCGTGGTTCCCATCGACGGGGGGCCGGGTGGCCGGAGCGTGCTGGTGACCGAGGTGTCTCCGGTGCTGTCGACCACGGAAATCTTCCACCTGGAGCTCCTCGGGTCTGCCGTCGGTGCGGCCATCTCGAGCGCTGCCGGTCGGCAACTGCAGTTGGCAGAGAAGGCGGATCGTCGCTTCCGTTCCTTGGTGCAGGACAGCAACGACGTCGTGATGCTCGTCGATCGTGAAACCTTCGAGGTGCGACTGGTCAGCCCGACCATCCAACGGTTGCTCGGCTACAGCGAAGACGAGTGCCTCGGTGCCCACCCTCTTCAGTTCGTGGTGCTCGAAGACGGCGGCCATCTCCTCACGTCGCTCGAGTCGGCTGTGGACCTCGGCCAGGCGAGCGATCTCAGGCTCAACCACAAGGACGGGTCCGTTCGATGGTTCGCCGTCACCGTTCGATCCCTCGATGACGATGAAGAGCTCGACGGCCTGATCGTCAGTCTGACCGACATCCACGACCGCAAGATGGCCGAGCTCCAGCTCGGAACATCGGAGCGTCGGTATCGAGGTCTGATCGAGACGTCCAGGGACATCTTCGCGGTCGTCGACGAAGATCTGATGATCACGTTCGTCAGCCCGAACGTGGAACAGCTGTTGCTGCTCACTCCCGCCGAGCTCGTCGGCACGAGCATCGCTGCGCTCGTTTCGGAATCGAGCGCCGATCTCATGGCGGAACTCATCGCGATCCCACGCGAAGACATGGATGGTCGATCTGTCGAGCTGGAAGTACTGAACGGTCGGGGTGAGGTTCGCTGGTTCGAGGTAGCGCTGGCCCATGATGTGAACGAAGGGAACGATCTGGTCATCACCGCCCGTGATGTGCACGCTCGGCGCGAGATCGAACAGAGCATGCGAGAGGCGAGCCTTCACGACTCGTTGACGGGCCTCTACAACCGTCCCGCACTCCAGTTCGAGCTCCACCAGGGTTTGCAGGGTCTGGCGAGCGGTCAGTCACTCAGTGTCATTCATCTCGACGTGCGCGACTTCAAGGTCGCAAACGAGAGTCTCGGCTTCGATGCCGGCGACGCGCTGCTCATCTCGATCGGCGCCCGAATCCGATCTGGGCTACGCGGTGGCGATGTGTTGTCCCGATTCGGCGCCGACTCGTTCGGCGTTCTCACTGCTGTCGCCGATGTCGACGAAGCACGCGTGGCAGCAGAACGGCTCCAGAAGCTGTTCGAAGAACCGTTTGACACGGGCCAACGTCCGTGGTCGGTGTCGCTCGCAATCGGCATCGCGGTCACGGCGGACAGGCGCACCGCTGCGGTCGGGTTGCTCGAAGAGGCCGCTATGGCCGTTCGACAGGCCAAGGCCGACGGTGGCGACATCGTGGTGTTCGAGCCCTGGATGCGAGAGGTTGCCGACGAACGTTTCGTGCTCGAGTCAGATCTGCTCCCCGGCCTGCGGGCGGGGGAGTTCCACGTCGTCTACCAGCCGCTCCTCGGGCTCTCGACCCAGCGCGTTCGATCGGTCGAAGCCCTCCTGCGTTGGAACCACCCGGAGCGCGGCGCGGTGTCGCCCGCAAGTTTCATCCCCGTGGCCGAACGATCGGGAGCGATCGTCGAACTCGGCCGGTGGGTGCTGGCGGAGAGTTGCCGGCAGCTCAAGTCCTGGCACGACGAGCTGCCGGACGGCGCTGGTCTCGGGGTCAGCGTCAACATGTCGGTCAGGCAGTTGGCGGACGAGTCCGAGTTCGAACGCCTGAAGAGCATCATTGTCGACAGCGGCGTCGATCCTCGAGCGATCACGTTGGAGCTGACCGAATCCCTCGTCATCAGCGAGGTTCCGACCATGCGAAGGGGCGTGGAAGACCTTCGATCGATGGGTATCCGGATTGCCGTGGACGACTTCGGGTCCGGGACTGCCGGGCTCAATCACCTCCGAGATGTCCCCTTCGACATCCTCAAGATCGACAAGTCGTACGTCGACCCCCTCGGCGTGACTCCGGATGCCTACCAACTGCTGTCCAGCATGGTCGAGCTGGCCCATACGATGGAGGCAATCGTGGTGGCTGAAGGCATCGAGACCCACGAACAAGCGGCGCTGCTCCGCCAGATGGGGTGCGATGTCGGCCAGGGCTTCTACCTGGGTCGTCCGATGGACCCCGTGCGATTGGAGGAGTGGTTCGCCGAGGGTCGGTCCGGAGCGACGGCGTCTCAGATCGCCAGACCGCAACACCGAACGGGCCCGTCGGTGTCTGGCCGCCACTGACGCGATGCGTTGCACCGTGTCTGTTCTCGGCCGCACGGTTCACGGGTCGTAGCGGGCGCACTCGCGGTAGCGTCGCAGCGATGCGTCGATCGGTCCACCCTCTCCGTTGCACTGCTGCCGCAGTGGCGATGGGCTCGTGGCTCGTGGTCGGCTGTTCGGCCGACGATGGCCTTGACACAGCGCAACGGACCGAGGCGGAGAACCTGATCGATCAGTTCGCCACGACCGGGATGATCGAACTCAGCGACGACGATCGGACGTGCGCCGCCGGGGCAATGAGCAGTGCCGATCTCGAGGCACTCCGAGCTGAGCCGCCGGAACTGCAGTCAGCCGCCGAAGCCGTTGTCGAATGCGTCGGAGAGAACGTGATCGGTGCCTCGGTGCTGGAGTCGCAGGCCGGCTCGGTCTCACCGACGTCACTCGAGTGTGCCGTCGACGAGCTCGATCGGCGGTTCATCGTCGACCTGGTCGCCGGCCTGATGGCCGAAGCTCCGCCCCAGGCGCAGGCTGAGATCGAGGTCGCTCGCGCTCTGAGTCTTTGCCTCGATCTCGACGAACTCCTGCGTCAGTAACCCAGCGCCCGGTCGACGAGTCCCGGGGGGACCTCGCCTCGTTCGAGTGCCAAGAGGTTGTCGGCGAAGCGAGAGGCGATGCGCCGTCGGTAGTCGGCGGAGGATCCGGCGGTGTGCGGCGTGACGAGCAGATTCGGCACGTCCCACAGTGGATCGTCGCTCGGGAGCGGTTCGGTGGGGAACACGTCGACGGCGGCGGCACTGATGTGCCCGGAATCGAGGCGGGCCACGAGCGCGTCGAGATCGGTGACGTTGCCCCGGGAGACATCTACGACCACCGCTCCGGCGGCCAACGCGTCGAGCTCGGTGCCGCCGATGATTCCGCGCGTCTCCTCGGTCAGCGGGGTGAGAACCACCAGCGCGTCCGATCCACGAATCACGTCGAGCCGGTCGCTGGGTCGTACCACCTCACCAACGCCTTCGACCTCCCGGCCGCTGTGTCTGACGCCGACGACGTCCATCCCGAGCGCGGCCGCTCGCCTGGCCACGTTCTGACCGATCGTTCCCAGACCGACGATGCACAACCGACTCCCGCTCAGCGGGCGGGCCGGCACGACGGGTCGCCAGCGATGCTCGCGCTGCTGGTCGACGATTCGGGGGATCTGGTAGGTCGTTGCGTGTAGCAGGGCGATGACGAACTCGCTCATCTCGGGTTCGTGGGCGCCGCTCGCGTTGCAGATCATCACCTCGTCGGGAAGATCCGGTTGACCGATGATCGAGTCGACGCCGGCACCCGGGATCTGAACGAGGCGCAGATTTTCGGCCAGGCTCCACACGCCGCTTGGCAGGGAGAAGCCGACCAGGACCTCGATGTTTGGCATGGCGTCGACGAGCTCGGCGTCATCGGCGAGCACGATGAACTCCCGGTCGGCGAGACGCTGTTCCGCAGCGTCGATCGCGTAGCCGGCCAGGGCAGGTAAGTGCACGTGGATGCGTTCGAATCGCTGGCTCATCGGGCCTGGAACCTTCCGAGGGCGACCTCGCGAGCCTCGTCGCGTCGAACCATCCGTTGGACGTGGAGGTGAGCGCTTCGACGTTCGACGTTGTCGGCGAAGACATGCTCGACGTGGGGTCGGTAGATGAATCGGTGCTGGACCATCTCGTCGAGCGTTCTCGGTTCGGCCAGGAATGCGAGCATCGCCTGGTGGCGTCGATCGATGACGGCGATGAAGTCGTCGATCATGGCCAGGAAGGTTGGCCGACCCTTGATGATGCCTTTGTGGTGGAACGTGACGTAGACGTCTGCCTCCTCCTCCCGCACCTGCAGGAGGCTCGCTTCGAAGTCCTCCAGATCGCTCCAGACGTCGCCGTAGTACGGGCCGAACCCCGTGAGATCGATGTCGGAGAGGAAGAAGACCCCGCCGTCGATCCGGAAGCCGCTGTGACCTCGCGTGTGCCCGGGCAGGTGCACGGCCTCGACCGCAATTCCGCCGAGCTCGAAACGGTGACCGTCGATGAACCCCTTGGCATCTGGCCGCGGTGTGTAGTGGAACTCCTCGAGAACCTGGGCTGTGAAGTCGGCCCGTGGTTGCCCGGTGAGGCCGTAGACGTCCATCAGTCCGTCGATGCTCTGGGCGCCAGGGAGATCCGCCTCGTGGATGTGGAGCCTCGCCGCGGAGAACAACCCGTTGCCAGGCATGTGGTCCTCGTGGCTGTGGCTGTTCACGACTGCGTCGATGGGTAGCCCAGCGCCGCCGCGATCGACCACCGTGACCGACGGGTCGATGATGAGCGTTTCACTGTCGCCGCGAACCAGCAGCGAGTTGCCGGACGGGTAGGCACCCTGGTCGGTGCCGATGAGGGCGGTGACTCGATCGGTCAGGTGGAGCGCCGAGTCGCCCCACAGATCGTCGACCGTCGTGATCGATGGTTTGGCCATGAAGGGCGACCCTACTCAGGCCGGTCTCGTGATTTCCCCTTCGCCGTGCGATCCTTCAAGCGATGTCCGATCTGAAGTGGTTGACCGTGCCGCCGTTGCGCCGACCCTTCCTGCTCATGTCGTTCGAGGGACTGTTCGACGCCGGCGGGGCGGCGACGGGTGCGTTGGCCCAGATCCGGGAGCGATCGGACACCACCAAGATCGCCGAGATCGAAGCTGAGGATTTCTTCGACTTCACCCAGCAGCGACCCATGGCTCGTCTCGTCGACGGGTCCCGCTCGATCGAATGGCCGTCGACAACGATCTGGGCATGTCGAACGGACGGACCCCGAGACCTCGTTGTCATGAGCGGCATCGAGCCGCACCTTCGGTGGCGAGGGTTTGCCGATCACATCGTCGAAGTCGTCCGGCGAAGTGGGGCCGAGCTCTCCGTCACGGTCGGGGCGATGGTGTCGATGGTCCCCCACACGCGCACGTTCGGCGTGACTGGTTCGACGGCCGACCCAGCACTCGGCGATCGCCTCGGCCTCGATCGACCCTCCTATCAAGGACCGACCGGTGTGGTCGGCGTGATCAACGAGCGCCTCGACGCCGTCGGGTTGGCCGTGATGTCGCTTCGGGTCGATGTGCCGCACTACGTTCCTGCGGCCCCGAACCCCAAGGCAGTTCAGGCGCTGTTACGACGAATCGAACAGGCAACAGCTGTTCCCACCGGATTCGAACGGCTCGATACGGACGCTCAGGAATGGGTGCGGCGGGTGGATTCGGCCGTGAGCTCAGACGACGAGAGTCGGTCGTATGTCGAACGACTGGAGCGTCAGGTCGACTCCAATCCCGAACTCTTGCCGACTGGAGATGACCTCGCATCTGAGCTCGAGGCGTTCCTGCGAGACCGGTCGGCCGGCGGCGAATCCGGGGGCGATGCGCCCGGGCCGGACGACTCCGATGACGGTCCGGGCGACAACCGCCCCGATTCTGAATAATCTTCGGCCCGTCGAGGGAGAAAGGTCGGGAGCGAGTCGTGTGACGGAGCGAACGAGTCGAGCGTCTGGAGGCGTTCCGGCGGGATTGGCCAGAGACGTGGCGTTGCTGCGCGCGCTGTCGGACGTCGAACGCGAGACCGGTGAGGGCCTCGGAGTGATGCAATTGGCAGCGAAGACCGGACGCGACAAGAGCCAGGTGTCGAGGGCGCTGCATGCGCTGGAGAAGGTCGGATTCGTCGAGCGCGATGCGGTCTCACTCCGCTACCGCTTGGGGTACGGCCTGTTCGTGTTGGCCACTCGCGGGATCGACCGGGATCTGATCACCATCGCCTCACCGTTCCTGTCGGATCTGGCCGCAGAGGTAGGGGAGACCGTGCACCTGTGCACGCTCGCCGGCGTCGGCGTACTCACGCTCGAGTCCGTGGCACCCCCGCAGCACACCTTCCGCGCTTCGGGATGGGTGGGCCAGACCGTCCCGGCTCAACAGTGCGCGACTGGACGCGTGCTCCTGGGTGACGCCACCCGAGATTTCGTGTTCCAGCGCTTTGCGACCACGCGATTTCGTTCAGACTCGCCGAGTCACCTGATCTCGAGCGTTCGCGACTTCTGGGCACAGATCGAACTGGCTCGCGATAGGGGTTTCGCCACCGAGGACGAGGAACTCGAGGAGGGTCTGGTCGGGGCCGCGGCGCCGATCTTCAACAAGCTGGGGCGCATCGCCGGTGCGTTGTGTGTGAGCGCCCCGAAGGAGCGGCAGGGAGCCAGGTTGGAGGCGTTGGGCGCAGCGACCCACGACGCAGCGCTTGGCGTCTCGGTCGCGCTCGGTTGGGAGCCGATCAGCCAGGGGTAGGCGGGTCGAAGGCGGTCGTCGCCGCTTGCCGCAGCCAGTGGTCAGCCAAGACCAACAGCGCCATTGCCTCGACCATGGGGACTGCCCGCGGCAGAACGCATGGATCGTGTCGGCCCCGAGCGGCGAGGGTGACGGCCTCGCCGTCGACCGTCGTGGTCTCTTGCTCGGAAGCGATGGTGGCGGTCGGCTTGAACGCCACTCGGCCGACGATGTCGGCGCCGCTGGAGATACCGCCCTGGATCCCGCCGGATCGATTGGTGACCTGACGGGGAGCGCCGTCGGTTCCGGGTTCGAAAGCATCGTTGTGGGCGAGGCCGGTCATACGCGTGCCGGCGAATCCGCTGCCGATCTCGAAGCCCTTTGTGGCCGGCAGCGACATCATCGCCTTCGCCAGCTCCGCATCGAGTTTGTCGAAGACGGGCTCGCCGAGCCCGGCCGGCACGTTCCGGGCGACGAAGGTGACGACGCCGCCGAGCGAATCGCCATCGCTTCTGGCTTGTTCTATTGCGGCGGTCATGGCCGCCGCGGCCTGAGGGTCAGGGCATCGTGTGGGGTCGGCTTCGACGAGGTCGAGGGTGACCGTGTCGATGTCGATCTCGGTGTCGATGTCGTGCACCTGGCTCACCCAGGCCAGTACCTCGATGCCGAGCGCCTCTCGCAGCATGGCTCGAGCGATGGCGGCGGCGGCGACACGTCCGATGGTTTCTCGCGCTGAGGCTCGACCGCCGCCGCGATGATCGCGAACGCCGTACTTGGCGAGGTAGGTCCAGTCAGCGTGGGAGGGTCGGTAGACGTCCTTGAGGTGGTCGTAGGCGCCAGAGTTCTGATCGGCGTTCCGCACCATCATCGCCAGGGCCGTTCCGGTGGTGACGCCGTCGAACACGCCGGACAGGAACTCGACCTCGTCGCCTTCCTTGCGCTGTGTGACGAGGCGGCTCTGACCGGGGCGACGCCGATCGAGATCGTGCTGGACGGCATCATGTGAGACCGGCACGCCGGGAGGGCAGCCGTCGAGCACGACACCAACGGCCGGGCCGTGGGACTCGCCGAAGGTCGTGACGCGGAAACGTTCACCGAAGGAACTGGACACGCCAGCAGACTAACCCCGAGGGGCTGGCCCGACTCGTTCCGGTCGGGGTGGCCACGGCTACCCTGTGATGATGCAGAACTCCTCGGTGGAACACGCAGCGCCTCGCCGTGGATAGCGGGAACGTGCAGCGACTCCGAGTGTGGATCGATCAGGATCTCTGCACCGGCGACGGGATCTGTACTGACCACGCGCCCGAGGTGTTCACCATCCTCGAGGACGGCATCGCCTATTGCTCCGAAGGCACCGGGGTCGACCGCAAGGTCTTCAACGATCCCGGAGGATCGGCCGAGTTGGCCTTGGTGCCATTCCACGCCGAGGCGGCTGTCATCGCATCCGCTACCGAGTGCCCGGGAGAGTGCATCTTCCTCGAGTTCGAATCGTCCCCGGAGCTCACTGAAGGCTCCTGAGCAGTAGCCTCGGCGGTGCCGTCAGCGCCCCTCGAGCTGCGCTGGGCGACGACGGTCGGTTCCCGTTCGGTACAAAGAGGTTTCGTGAGCGACATCCTGCACGACGACAACCAGCATGGCGATCGTTCGCCTGCCGACGAGCTGATCGGTTCGTCTGACGCTGACGCGGCGGCCGTCGACGGTGGCTCAGGTGCGACGGGTACCGGATCCGGGTCCTCGGGCGGCGATGGCGGCGAACGCGCGGGGTGGATCTATCTCGTCGTGATCGGGGCTGTCGGCCTGCTGGTACTCGGACTCGGCCTGGCCGGTCGAGATGACCGGGTCCCGCTGGCGATCGACGTCTCCGCAGCGCCGTCCGACGAGACAACGGGTCGATCCGTCGAGCTCGAAGTGCTCGTCGACGGCAGCACGGTCTCGCTCTCCGGTGAACTTCCAGACGATGGGGCCGTGGCGCAGGCGGTGGCATTGGCGACTGCTCGCTTCGGCGAGGGAAATGTCAGCAGCACGCTCGTGGCGAACCCGTCGGTGTCACTGATCGGAGGAGTGGTGAACGTGTCGGGCGTGGCCGAGGCGGGCGACACGGCTCCGAACGGGCTGCAATCCGACCTCTCGGCCGCTTTTGGAATTGAGGCCGGGGCGTTCGACGTCACCCTCACCGAGGCGGCTCTCACCGCGGTGCGGGCCGATGCCGTCGTCGGGGCAGGAACGATCGAGCTGTCCGGAGCCTTCCCCGATCAGGCCTCGGTCGACCAGTACATCCTTGCCGCGGAGTCGATCTACGGAGCTGAGAATGTCCGGGCGGCCAACGTCTCGATCGATCGAGACACGACGCTGACCGGGGCCACGTTCGGAATCTCCGGCCTGGTCGACGCTGGGGACACACGGGCGACCGAATTCCAGGGCACCGTGCTCGCCTTCTTCGGCGGGTCGAACGCCGACACGTCCGGTCTTCAGATCGACACCAGTCCGGAGGCGTTGGCTCGGTTGGAGGAGCGACTGCGCAACGAGGTTGCGCAGGAACCGATTCTGTTCGCATCGGGCCAGGCATCGATCGACCCGGCGAGCGATCCGATCCTGGTGCGCTTGGCCGAAGTCATCAATGCAACACCTGGAATCGATGTCGAAGTCGTCGGCCACACCGACGGTGAGGGCGCGGTCGAGATCAATCAGGACATCTCCGAACGTCGAGCACAGGCGGTTCTCGACCGGCTCGTGGAGCTCGGGGTCGATCCCGAGCGTCTGCGGGCGAGGGGTGCGGGCGAGTCCGAACCGCTCGGTGACAACGAGACGGAGGAGGGTCGAGCCCAGAACCGGCGCATCGCCTTCGAGTTCGACGGCGCCAACTGATGCCGCAAACCTCGGGTTTGTACCCCACATTTCCGGGGGTCATAGCCTCCGGTTGCCAGCTCACGAAAGGTGACCGATGAAGATTGCACGATTCACGGCGAACGGCAGCGAGCCGCAACTTGGAGCGATCGATGGCGAGGACGTGGTGAGCCTCGGTTGGCTCGGACTCGGTGACGATGTGGTGGCCGCCGCCATGCTCGATCCGAAGGAACGTGATGACGCCGCTGATAAGGCAGATCGCTGGCCGCTCGCCGACGTCACGCTGCTGGCACCTGTACCTCGACCCCCCAAGTTCCTGGCCATCGGTTTGAACTACCGAGATCACATCGAGGAAGGGAATCGGCCGGTGCCGGAATTCCCCGTCGTGTTCAACAAGCAGACCTCGTGCATCAACGATCCCTTCGCTGATGTCCCGATTCCCTCTGCGGCACCAGATCAAGTCGACTACGAGGGCGAGCTCGGCATGGTGATCGGCTCCCGGGCCCGTGCGGTGTCTCGCGAGGACGCGTCTTCGATCGTGGCTGGGTATCTCGTCGTGAACGATGTCTCGGTCCGCGATTGGCAGGGCAAATCGCCCACAATGACGCTGGGAAAGAGTTGGGACGGCCACGGACCCATCGGACCCTGGCTGGTCACGGCTGACGAGCTCGGTGATCCTCACGGCCTCGAGATGAAGACCTGGGTCAATGGGGAGCTCCGCCAGAGCACGACCACCGATCAGATGGTGTTCGACTGCTGGGAGCAGATCGAGACGATCAGCACGGTCTGCACGCTGGAGCCGGGTGACATCATCGCCACCGGGACCAGTAGTGGCGTGGCGGCCTACTTCGATCCGCCGAAGTTCTTGAAGGACGGCGACGTCGTGCGTATCGAGGTCGAGCGCATCGGCGTCATCGAACACCGCTTTGTGAACGAGTCGACTCTCAACCCGGGGTGATCACCCCCGATTCTGTGGGGTGCAAACCCGAGGTTTGCGTCCTACGAACGCGGGAGTGGATTGCCGGGAAGCTCCACTGATCAGGCCGTCTCGAGTTTGCGGAAGCCCTCGGCCAGCCGACCTTGCTCCAGACCGCCCTCGGTTGCCACGCGCCCACTCCACTCTCGAATGAGTGCAGGGATCCGACTCGGATCCTGCATTTGGCTCTCGTGACAAAGCAACGCTTCGATCTTTGCGTCGTAGGTGTCGGTGATGTCGACGTAATGGTCGACGTCGGGGCCGCCGATGAGCCACACCTCCGGTACCGAGTGAGGAGCGTGGCCCTCGATCATGAGCCCGACATGAGCGAATTCGTTCCGACTGTCCGGATACACCGCACACAAGGTGGCTTCGCCGGCGGCCAGATGGTCGGGATGAGCGGTGTAGATCCGCTCGAGATCACGTTGCGGTGACTGGGTCACGACGACGTCAGGCTTGACCTGTCGGATGACCCTGCTGATGGCCTCCCTCAGAGGCATCGTGACCTCTACGGCACCGTCGGGAAACCCGAGGAAGTGCAGCTCGTCGACCCCGACCACCTTCGCAGCCCTGGTCTGCTCCTCTCGGCGGATCTCTGCCATCCGCTCCCGGGAAATCGTGTTGTCGAACCCGCCGGCCTCGCCGTCGGTGACGAGGCAATACGCGACTCGATGACCCGCTGCAGTGAGGGTGGCAGTGGTGCCGGCACAGCCGAAATCGAGATCGTCGGGATGCGCAGCGACGTGAAGATACGTCAAGCGTTCGGTGGGGTCGGTCATCCGGAGACGTTAACCGCTGCGCTAAACGACAACGAGTGGCGTCGCCGACGATGCCGATGAGGGAACCCAGCTACATGCCCATGTCGATCGTTTCGGAGATCTGCACCGTGTGGCCGTTGGCGAGAACGGGGCTGCCCTGTGCGATGGCTGTCGCTGCGGCCATGTCGGCCGCGTTGACGATCGTGTAGCCAGACAACTGTGCTGGGGCATCGGTCGAGCCGCTGGCGGCGATGGCCGAGCTCGGGCCGATGGGTGCCCCGCCGTCGACGAGGCTCTCTCCCATGCTCTCGTACCAGGCACCCCATTCGGCCATGACCGCCTGGACGGCGGCGGGCTCGGTCGGCATGTCTTCCATTCTCATTTCACCGTGATAGGTCAACAGATACTTCGGCATCTTGATTCTCCTGGTTCGCAGTCGGGCGGATAGCCCAGACCGGGCCCGCACGCCACTCTCTCGCAAATCCGACGATTCGGAAAGGGGAACGGCGATGGCCTTCTGGGTCTCGCCGCTTGCATGGGCCATGATGGGGCGATGGCCACGATGAGCAGAGAAGAGCGTGAGGAATACCTGAGTCGACCGCATGTCGGCATCATCTCGATCGAGCAGCCGGGCCGAGGCCCTCTGGCCGTTCCCGTCTGGTACGCCTACGAGGAGGGCGGCAACGTCGAGGTGCTGATGGGCGCCGATTCGAAAAAGGCGAAGTTGATCGAGGCCGCGGGGCGTTTCACGATGACCGTGCAGCGCGAGGCGTTGCCGTACAAGTACGTGATGGCGGAGGGTCCCGTCGTCGACACTCGTACCGCAGACGCCGAGGCCGACACTCGCCCGATGGCCCGCCGCTATCTGGGCGACGAGCTCGGCGATCAGTACGTCGATGACGGCACCGACGAGCCGAGCGTGGTGGTCGTGATGAAACCGGAGCGGTGGTATTCGACCGACTACGGCAAGGCCTGACGTCCCGAGGTCTGTTTCGGTGTCAGGTGATGAACGGCAACGCTGTCAGCGTGGCCGGTCGCAATTCGCCGGACACCAACTCGACGGACGCCGACATGCCTGGCTCCTGATGAGCAATGTCCATGATCGACAGAGCGATGTTCTCCTGGAGACGCGGAGAGTGACAGGCGCTGGTCACGGTGCCGATCCGCTGGCCGTCGTCGTCGAGGACCTTCCACCAGCGGCTGTTGCCGGCGATCGGTTCCCCGTCGATCCTGATGCCGACCTGGCTTTGAGTGACGCCATTGGCTCGGATCTCGATGAGGGCGTCCTTGGCCAAGAAGTCTGCCTCCTGATCGAGGGCACAGTACCGACCGAGGCCGACCTCGAACGGGTTGTTGTGGATCGTCATGTCGTTGCCGTAGGAGAGCAATCCGCCCTCGATTCGCTCCATGGCGGACGGCGCGCCGGGCTGAATGCCGTAGGGGGCGCCGGCCTCGGCCACCCGTTCCCATAGCTCGGTTCCGAACGCACGATCGCGGAGATAGAGCTCGAAGCCACCTTGCTTGCTCCATCCACTGCGAGCGATGACGAGCGGGATTCCGTGGAAGTCGAACTCGCGGAACCAGAAGAATTTGAGCTCTCGAACCCAGTCTCCGAACAGGTCGGCGGCGACGTCGTTCGCCAACGGACCCTGGATCGCCAGCGGTGAGACGTCCGGCTCGGAGCACGCGACGTCGAAGCCGAAACCACGAGCCAGACCCATTGCCCAGAGCAAGACGTCGGAGTCGGCAATCGACAACCAATAGTGGTCTTCGGCCAGCTTGAGGAGGACGGGATCATTGACGATGCCGCCGTATTCATTACACAGCGGCACGTACTTACATTGCCCGATCTTCATCGTCGACAAATCCCGAGGCGTCATCAAGGTGACCAATGCCAGTGCGTCCGGGCCGACGAGTTCGACCTGCCGCTCACCCGCAACGTCCCACATCGACACGGCGTTGATGATGGGCCAGTAGTCCTCTTCGGCGCTCTTGTAGACCGTCGGCAAGAGCATCTTGTTGTACACGGTGAAGGCCTTCACGCCCGCAGCCCCGGAGGCTTCGAAGAAGGGCGAATGACGAGTGCGCGTACTGAAAGTCAGATGTGAATTGTCCATGTTTGGACTCCCGTGTGGCGGAACAGGGTGGGCGTGGTGCCGCCGGAAGTTAACCCATCGAACGGGCCGAGACGGGCCGTCTCACCATGCGCAACACGGCAGCCGATCCTGGCCCGATTCGCGAGGTCAAACGGCCAGGTTCGCCTGGTTGATCGGTGCGATGCGGCGGAGCAGGGCCAGAAGGGGAAGCGCGAAGGCTCCGACGGTGACGAGCATCACGATGATGATCACGCCTGCGCCGAACTCGTCGACCAGGAACCCCGTGATGGTCGGTACACCAATGGCCCCCAAGTTGGTGGCGAGCAGCTGTCGCCCGGCCATACGAGCCGCCATCACGTCGCCGACCCGTTGTGCGGTCCTGGCGAAGAGCGTGGGCACCAAGGGGCCGAGCAGCAGCCCGGTGAGGCACAGGGACGCCACGGCCGCCACCTCTGGCAACACCGCCGTCGCCGAGAGGGTCGCGAATGAGGCGGCAATGAGAACGAGGGTTCCCAATCGGTCGACGGCGGCGGCGATCGTCGGGCGGGCGAGCAACAGACGACCCACCATCAGGCCGGCCCAGAACCCCGACACTCCGATGGCCGCGAGGTCCTCGGCGACCGAGCGATGATCGGTGAGGTAGGTGAAGACCCACTGGCCGGTCGTGACCTCGAGGGCCACCAGGGCGGCGAAGGCACCGAGTGACGCGGCGATGGTGAACCGTGGGATGGCGGGCACCGGTGCGCTTCTTCGGAGCGGATCGGACGGAGCGATGGGCGGCCACCGGTGGCGAACCCTGGTCGCGAGTATGAGCGCGACCGACACGGCACCAGCTGCTGCGAGCGCCGACCACCGCCATCCCGGGGCCAGCACCACAGCGAGCGGACCGATCGTTGCGCCAAATCCATACATCCCGTGGATCAGCCCCGCACTGCTCACGTTTTCGATCGCAGTGATGAACACGGCCCCGAGTGAGTCGAGCGAGCCGGAGGCGGCTCCGACCGCGGCCATGGCTGCCAGGAAGACGGGCCACGTCGGAGCGGTGGCCACCGCGAGACACGCACCGACCAGGGCGACCAGCGTGGTTACGAATGCCGTGCCGATGCCCAGCCTCGATGCCAGCGGCCGGCCGGTGAGAGCGGTGCTCATCCTCGCCAGGCCGTAGGCGAGCGACACCATGCCCAAGTCGCCGAGCGATCGATCGAGGTCGCCGCGAGCGTCTGACCAATAGACGCCGACCATCGAGATCGGTACCGCGAACGAGGCGTAGGTGACGGCTGCGGACCGGACCGCCGAGCGGCTGCCGGACGTCATCGCGACGAGGGTAGGGGCGGACGCGACCGACTCAGCCGTTCCGGAGCGCAGCGATCGGTTCGGTGGCCGACGCTTTCCACGCCGGATACGTGCCGGCGACCAAACCGATCAATGCGCCGAGGAATGGGGCGGCCAGGGGCAGCCAGGCGTCGAGAATCGGTGTCCATTCTCGGTTGGCCGACACGGCCACGATCGTGAGGATGCCGAGGCTCGTACCCAGCAGTCCGGCGAAGGCCCCCAGCACAGCAGACTCGAAGATGAACTGCGTGGCGATGTGTCGTCGCGTGGCCCCGAGCGCTCGGCGAAGTCCGATCTCTCCCGTTCGCTCGAGAACCGACACGAGCGTCACGTTGGCGATGCCGATGGCACCAACGAGCAAGGACACGCCACCGAGCACCAGGAAGAGTGCGTTGACGTCATCCTCTACGGCCGAACGAACCCGGCGCGGCGATGGGGGGAGACTCACCTGCACGAGGTCCGGATCGTTCGGGGAGAGCGCGATCGCAGCCTGCGAGCCGATCAGCTCGGCCGCTCCGATCTCGACCTCGATGTGGACCTCGTCCGGGACGGTCAAGAAGAAGCGTTCTCTGGCGTACCCGTCCGGAACGATGATGGCATTGAGCAGTTCGGGTTCTCGAGAGACGTCGTCGAGGATGCCGATCACTGCGAGCGTGTCGTCGCCGAGAAAGATGGCCGGCGAGTTGTCGACTCGGCTCACGTTCAGCCGAATGGCAGCTCCAGGGCCAAGCACGGCAACGTTGTCGCCTCGCGCGTTGTGTCCGTCATCGAACACCCTCCCAGTGGAGAGTTGGGCCCGTACGGCGTCGAACAGGCCGGGAGAGACGGCGATCACCGGGATCTGGAACTCGGTCTGACCCTGGGGATCGATGATGGGTACCGAACGTGAGAGTGCCGCTCCTACGGACACATCGCTCTTGGTGCCGGCCGCGATCACGCCATTCAGTCGCTCCAGGCGATCGCCGGCATCCCACGGGATCCCATTGACCGCCTCAGCATTCGGGTTCTGTGATTGATTTCGGGGTGGCCGAACCACTACTTGTGTCGCTTCGAGCTCGTCGAATCGCGAAACGATCTGGCTGCCCGCGGTCTTCGCGAGGCCGAGGGTTGCGACGAGAGCAGCCACGCCGAGAACGGTGCCGAGCGCTGTCAGCACGGTACGAGCCGGACGTGCCGTGAGGGCGATGATCGCCTCACTGACCAGGTCACGCCAGGAGAGGTGTGAGGTCGGGATGGCAGCTCGCTCCTGGCGGAGCTCGACCGCCTCGACAGCGGAGAGAGCCTCAGGCACCGGTGAGCAGCCCATCCATGATCTGTACTCGTCGTTTCGCCCGCTCGGAGACGTCGTCGTCGTGGGTGATGACCGCGAGGGTCAAACCCTGTCGGTGGAGGTCGTCGAAGAGGTCGAGAATCTGTGCACTGGTCGTGGAGTCGAGGTTGCCGGTTGGTTCGTCGGCCAGCAAAAGGCTCGGCTTGCCGACCAGCGCTCGGGCTATGGCCACACGTTGCCGTTCGCCTCCGGAGAGGGTCGTCGGGAACGAGTCGAGCCGATGGCCGAGGCCCACCATCTCGAGGGCGGCAACGGCACGCTCACGCCGGTTCTTGCGGGAGCCGGGACGATAGATCTCCGCCAGCATCACGTTCTCGACCGTGCTGCGGTGCGCGAGGAGATGAAAGGCCTGGAACACGAAACCGATCCGGGCGGAACGCACCCCGGCTCGCTCGGCATCGGTCAGCGAAGCAATGTCGATCCCGTCGAGCCGGTAAACGCCGGAACTCGGTGTGTCGAGCAGGCCGAGGAGGTGGAGCAAGGTCGACTTTCCCGACCCTGACGGTCCCACGATGCCGATGTAGTCGCCACGATCGATGGTCAGATTCGTGGGTTTCAACGCCTCGACGGGCGGGGTGCCGGGAAAGACGCGGGCAGCGCCGTCGAGCTCGACGACCGGGAGGGTCATCCGCCGTCGGCTCCGCTGTCTTCGGTATCGGTGGTGCCATCGGACTCGCCGCCCGGTGCGTCTTCGGCTGACGTCGCCCCCTCGCGTCCTACGATGACCCGGTCGCCGGCGGCGAGGTCTCCGTCGAGGGGACGGATCTCGACGAGGCCGAGCGACCGGGCAAGCAGCCCGGTCTCGACCACCACAGTGTCGACCGTGCCGTCGGCCCGCTCCACCTGCACCCGAGAAGAGCCGTCGGCGCCGGCGGAGAGAGCAGCGACGGGGACGGCGAGGACGTCGCCGTCGGTTGACTGGAACGGCACAGTGACACGGAGGTTCTGGTTGATGGCCTCCTCCGGGAGATCCTCGAGCGGCTCCAGCCGGACTCCGTAGCGATCCGAGCCGACATTTTCGCCACCGGGTGCGGCGGCAACGAACGCCACTCGCACTGGAACGTTGATGCCGAGGCCGGTGTCATCCATGATGCCTTCGACACCCTCCGCGATCAACGGCCGGTCAGCGGCGGAGACAGAGGAACGGATCACCACTCCCGCACCCGTGACCGTCATCGCCGATCCTTGCGGGGTGTCACCGGTCTCGACGTTCACCCGTTGCACCACTCGGGGAAGCGAGGGAAGAAAGAACAGCTCGTTCGTGGGGATGGATGTGCCGATCTGAGCGTCGAGGGCCGTGAGTGCTTGGTTGGCGTCTGCCAGTTCGGCTTGGGCATCGGCCACGAAGTTGCCCGTGACCCCCGGATTCAGGGTCTCGGAACGGCTTGCCTTGGCGATGGCGAGATTGGTCTGGGCGTCGAGCACCAAACGGTCCTGTTCGACCTTCACCGCCGCTTCCTCGGCGACCGTGACCGGCGTGGCCGCCGCGGCGGCGGCAAAGCGATCGGCGGCTTCGGTGTTCGCCGTCTCGAATTCGGCGAGCTGAGCCGGCGTGATGGGATCACCGGTCTCGGGGTGTGTGCCGCCCTGTGCTGTGGCGAGGTTGGTTGCTGCGAGCTCGGCGGCGGTCCGAGCCGCCTGCTCCTCGATCTCGGCCGCGTCGCGGGCAGACGTTGCGGCGCCGAGAAGAGCGGTGCGGTCGTTGGTCGCGTCGGTGAGCTGCTGTTCGGCGTGAAGAACCTGCTGGTCGAGCGAGAGTCTGGTCGATTCCGCGATTCCGCTGTTCGCCGCCTCGGTGCGTGCCTGAGTCAGTTGAGTGTTGGCCGAGCGCACTCGATCTCTCGCAGCTTGGAGTTGTGCCAGCTCGTCGCTGGTGGGCTCGTTGGGCCGGTAGCCGGCCGCTCGATAGAACTCGCTGATTGCGTTTTCAGTGTTGTTGTCGAAGACCTCGTCGACCACGCCGGGGTCGTAGCCGAGGCGGGCGAGGGAGGTCTCCAACTGGCGAACGTCCGGGCCTTCCACACCCGGAGCGAGCGGCCGGAACACCGGGAGTTCGCCTTCGAGCACGAAGAGTGGACGCCCGGCGACCTCGATGGCGACGGCACCTTCGACCAGTTCGTCTCCGGTCGCCAGCGGCACGTTGGTGATGATCGTGGAGCCCTCCGCTGACGGGTTGACCGGTATCTCGGCCACGTCGTCGAATTCGACCTGACCGCGGAGCACGACGCTGGTCGAGAGCTCCCGCTCCTCGACGGGAACCGTGATCAGCGAGGCCTCGGGAGCCTCGGTTTCCGCCGCGATCTCCGCCGGAGATTTGATGCGTTGGCCGGCGAACCAGCCGATGCCGGCAGCGAGGATCGCTACCGCCGCGATGACGGCCAAGGCCGTTCGTCGATTCACTGCACCACCCCATCTCGCCCCGGGGGGCAGAGCTCAGTTGCCGAACACGCCCTCGAACTCTGCCAGGCGATCAGCGTTGTCCGCCAGGAAGTCCTTCTCGATCTCGATGCGGATGTCGGCCAATTCACGCATTTCGGCCTCCCATCCTCCGCCACAGTCCCGAATGGCGACCGCCGTGGCGATCTCGGTGGCCTGCAGCTCGGCGAGAGTGGCGAGCTGGTCTGCGGGCAGCAGCTGGTTCGCCGACTCCTGATAGATGCGTTCGTAGTCCTCATCGGTGAAGTCGGTCGTGTCGAGGCCTTCGAAGGGATCGGGCTGATCCTCCCAACCGAGTCCGGCAGCGTTCATCTGCTCCTCGAAGTATTCGTAGGCTTCCTGTTCCGTGATGAACTCGGCACCGGTCTCCTCGACGCAGGCCCGGATGATGTCTCGATAGGCGATGACGTCGGGATTGCTCTCCATCCGCTGCTCCATCTCCTGGAGTGCATCACCGAATTCGGCGTCGAAGGTTTCGTAGTCGGCCTCACCACCGCTGTTGTAGATCTCCTCGTAGGCGACCGGTTCACAGCCCGTGGGGTTGTAGTTGGCCTGGTACTCCTCGTCGTAGGCCTGCATTTCCTCGTCGGTGGGTTCGCGGCCCTCCTCCTCCCAGATCGGCACGACGTAGTCCTCTCCGCCGCCGTAGAGCGCTTCGGAGTAGGCGCCCCGCTCGACGTCGCTCAGGCTGTCGAGGTACTCCTGGTTGGGGTCAGGGGGCCCTTCTTGGTCGGTCGTGTCCCAGTTCGAACCGACCAGGTCTGGCCCGACCTGGCTCTGGGAGAACCGTTGGGTGGTGATGCCGAAGCCGTACTTCTCCGTCCATTCGTCCGTTCCCCACTCGAGGTCGCCGTTGGTCTGTTCCTCCCAGAACGCCTGCTGGGCAGCAGTGTCGATCGGCAGGTATTCGAAGCCCTGCTCCCGCATGCACGTGGCGATGGCCTCCTGCACCTGCCGCTCCTGCTCGGCGTACTGAGCCTGAGCCGCGTCCTCGTCGAAGTTGGCGTTGGACCAGCCTAGGAATTCGCCAAGTGGCGATTCGTAGACGAACTCGGTGTCGTCGCCGGCCTCGGCGCCACCATCGGTCGAGGTGACGTCTGAGGACCCGCATGCACCGACAAGCAGGGCACCGGCGGTCAACAAAACAAGGGGTCGCGTCTTCACGGGTCACGCCGATCGTTCAGAGGGAGTCGTGGATAGTCAACCGCAAAATGGCGGCCAGCGGACGTCACCCAAGAATCTGGCCACTTCCGGCCAAGACAGAGCTGGCAGTCAGGCCTCGCGATGTTGTGAGCGTCAGCGAACAACTCGAGGAACCCGCAGGGTTCACGTGAGCGTCAGCGAACAACTCGAGGAACCCGCAGGGTTCACGTGAGCTTGCTCACGCGGGATGTTTGGCGAAGCCAAACCGTTGTGCGCGTCAGCGAACAACTCGAGGAACCCGCAGGGTTCACGTGGAGCCAGGGAGAATCGAACTCCCGACATCTTGCTTGCAAAGCAAGCGCTCTACCAACTGAGCTATGGCCCCTGGGTGGGTGCGGGCGAGGATAGCGCTGCGGACACCTCACGACGACGCCAATGACCGGACAGCGTCGGTAGCAGACGTCAGCCGATGGCGTAGAACGTGCCGTTCCGACTCCCGACGAAGATCTGACCGTTCCAGACGGCAGGTGTCGATTCGATGCATCCACCGAGTTCGATCGTCCAGTGCTCTGTCGGTGTCTGACCGGAGATGTCGAACGCATGGAGGAACCCGTCGCAGTCGCCCTGGATCAGGATGTCGTCGACGATGATCGGGCTCTGCCAGAGCGGGCCCGGCAGATTCAGCACCCAGCGTTCGGCGCCGTCGGATCGTTCGAGCCCGAGCACGCGCCCGTCGTCTGTGGCGACGATCACCAAATCTTTCCAGAGGGCCGGTGTGGCCCAGACGCCGGTGTCGAGTCCCTGGCGGGCCTCACGACTCCACACCACGGGATCGTCCGGCTTCGACGGATCGAGCTTGATGATCTGGCCGAGTTCCTGACTCCGGCTGTTGCCCCGCTCGTACTCGGTGCCGACGTAGAGCATGCCCTCGTCGTCGATGACGATCGTGGCGTCGGTGTCGTCGCCCGTCCAGAATCGGAACGTGCGCGTCGGTTCACCGCCTGCAGTGAGACTCGTGATGTCCCAGCCCTGGACGAGTCCGCCGGAGTTGGCGAAGTAGACCGTGTTGCCGCTGATGGCGACGGAGTTCTCGATCGATACGTTTCCGCCGACGGCGGCGGTGAGTTCGTCGTCCCACCCCGCTGCCGAGAAGACGATCTCGGGATCGACGGAGACCAGCCCGTCGCTGCCGATCGCTCGATTCAGCTTCACGATGAAGAAGCGCGAGTTCTCGCCCCCTTCGAAGAGGTAGTCGTCGATGATGAGCGCAGAACCGTCCCAGTCGTTGTTCCACTTGGTCGGCTGCACGGCCTCGGCATCGAGCTTCCACAGCGCCTCGGGTTGGGGCCGGTCGATGGCGACGACGTGAAAGCTGTTGTCGCGGCTCCCCGTGTACATGAGTGGGAAACCGTCCGGGTCGATCGTGATCGACCCCTTGATGATGTCGTCGGTCGCATACGCCGGATACGCCTCGGCCCCCGTCGCCGGGTCGAGGAAGTTGACCTTGCGGTTGTAGCCGCCGAAGGCGAGCCACCAGTCGTCTGCGGCCGTGGTGCCGGGTGGGTGGAACACGCTCGGCTGACCGGTCCAACCGGATCCACACCACTCCTTCGGTTGACCACCGACATTCGAGTTCGAGCAGCCGATCTCGAAGCTCCACTGGATGGTCGGTGCAGACGGAACGGGTCCCTGCCCATAGAAGCTGCGGGTGGGATTGCCTCGGAACGTGAGCAGACCCTCCACTGCTCCGACCGTCGACCACGGGTGCCCCGATGAGGTCGGATTGACCCAGCCGTCGTATGGCGGTGCGGTGGTCGTCGGGGCCTCCGTCGTTGCGGTGGTCGGAGGCGCTGTGGTCGAGGGTGCTGTGGTCGGAGGCAGACTGGTCGACGCGGTGTCGTCCAGCGTTCCGGAACCGAGTCTGTCAACGCCGGCGGCCGGCTCCGGATCGGCCCGGTTGGCGACGAACAAGGACCCGCCGAGCATCGCGGCGAGCACCACGATCAACAGGCCGAGCCGCTTGCTGTCACTCGCCTTGTCGGCCACGACCGCCAGTCTGCCACGACCTCACCGCTCCCTACCGCCACGGCCCCAACTGCCAGCGCGACACGTACCCCGAGGCACGTGTCGCGCTGGCAGTTGCGTTCAGGGATGGGTTCAGGGATGGGTCAGGTGGGCGCGTCAGTTCTGGGCGAGGAAGGCTCGGATCTCTCGATTGGTTGCCGAAACGTGCTCGGGCTCGCGCCAGCGCTCGATCAGGGTGGCATTCGGCGCCAACTCGACGATCTGCCGGCTGGTGGCCGCCGGGTGGAACACATCGTTCCCCATGGCCACCAACATCGGTGTCCGGATCGCCGCCACCTCGTCCGGCGTGGCGGTGAGCACGAACTCGCCGTCCCACATGGTGCTTCTGAACTGCTCCCAATCGGAACGTGTGGCCTCGGGGTGATCGTCGGCAATCGCCGACGCCCAGGTGTCGAACATGCCTCGGAGCTCTGCCCGATTGTTGTCGATGCCGACGGGCTGGAGGAGCACGGCGCTGGCAAATCTCTCGGGGTTGGCCAGGAGGAGGCCGAGGATGTATGGGCCGCCGATGCACATGCCGATGACGTGGCACCGCTCGACGCCGAGATGGTCGAGCAGCGCCAGCTGATCGTCGGCGTAGGTCTGCCATCCGTCCGCTGCCGAGATCGGCGCGGTCGAGGCCCCGGCGTTGCGCTGGTCCATGCCGATCACCCGATAGCCATCGGCGAGGCAACGTGGGTCCCACGGCTGTCCCTCCCACAGCGCGTGCGCAGAACGCATCCCGCCGGGAGCGATCGTGAGCACAGCGTCGCCATCGCCATCGATCTCGTAGTGGATTCGTCGACCATCACTCTCGAAGAAGGGCATGGTCTTGTTCTAGTCGGCTCCTCGCAGGCGAGTACGAAGCAGGTGCCAGTCCCAAGCTGCGAGAACCGCCGGGAGGAACGCGACGCTGGCGAGAAGGATCATCGAGTGGACGGGAAGCTTCTCGAGGTGGGGGACCGTCCCGTCCTGGGTTCCGAAGTCGAGCATCTCGATCATGATCGGCAAGAACGCCACGACGGCGAGCCGGACGAGGCCGACTCGAAGGCCCTGGGCTGCCGATCGACGGACGGTGGTGGCGCCGAATGCGGCGGCACCCGCCATGGCGAACCAGCGGGCGCCGGGCATCAGGCCCTCGATCGTGCGAGCGAGGTCACCAGTCGGACGAAGGGTGAGCTGATGCCATGAATTGAAATGGTTCGCCATGAGCGCATCAATGCTCCCGGCGACAAAGGCGAGCGCCACGGTTGCGGCGACGACGAGTCCGACGACCGGGACGTGGACGCGGTCTTCCGCGTCGATCACGGGCGCTCCGTTCGAGGAGCCAGAGGCCCCGACATCAGCCCAGTCCGCCCTCGGCGACCATGCGTTCGAGCGTGAGTTCGGGGTGGTCCTGGAGGACTCGGTCCATCCAGTACTTGCTCTCGAACAGTGCGAGATGTGTGCCATCGTCCCGGGAGAGCACGTCCACACCTTGCATGGCTCGCAGCGCGGGCGTTGATTCCTCGTCGGTCTTGCGGGCGATCGTGAAGCGAGTGGTCGTGAGCACCATCTCCGCCCCGAACTCGTTCTCCAAGCGGTGGCTCGCCACCTCGAACTGCATGGGGCCGACGGCGGCGAGGATCGGTTGTGAGTCGCCGGTGTGTTCGTCTCGCAACACCTGGACGGCGCCTTCTTCGTCGAGCTGGGCCACTCCCTTGCGGAACTGCTTGAACTTCGAGGTGTCCTTGACCCTGGCTCGCATGAAGAACTCAGGAGCGAAAGCCGGAAGCGGCGGCCACTGCGCAGGCTTGTCGACGTAGACCGAATCGCCAACGCGCAGGTCGTTGGCGTTGACCAGGCCGAGGATGTCGCCGGGGTAGGCAGTATCGACGGTCTCGCGGTCCTGGCCGAACAGGGTTTGTGCGTACTTGGTCGAGAATTGCCGGCCCGTGCGGCCGGCGATCGCGGTCATTCCCCGGTCGAACTCACCAGAGCACACCCGGACGAATGCGATCCGGTCCCGGTGGGCCTTGTCCATGCCGGCCTGGACCTTGAAGACCATGCCGCTGAACGGCGCATCGACATCTCGGCGAGTCCCGTCAGCCAGAACTCGCGGCCCGGGTGAAGGCACGAGATCGACGACTCCGTCGAGCAGGAACCGGATACCGAAGTTGGTCATGGCCGACCCGAAGAACACCGGCGTGCTTTCACACGCCAGGAAGGATTCTTGGTCGACGGTCCGACCGACCTCGCGGAGCAGCTCAGCTTCCTCCTGTGCGTCGGCCCACCAATCAACGTCACGCACCGCAGCATCCTCATCGGACATCTGCTCTTCTGGCGCCATCGTGGAGCCACGGGCGGTGCGTTCGAAGCGGGTGTATTGGCCGTTGCTCTGATCGATCAGACCCCGAAAGTCGCCGGGAATGCCAACGGGCCACGTGACCGGAGTTGGCTCGACGATCAGCGTGTTCTCGATCTCGTCGAGAAGGTCGAACGGGGGCTTGCCCGGTCGGTCCCACTTGTTGATGAAGGTGAGGAACGGGATCTCACGCTCGCGACAGACCTCGAACAACTTGAGTGTCTGAGGTTCGATGCCCTTGGCTGCATCGAGGACCATGATGGCTGCATCGGCTGCAGCCAGCACGCGGTAGGTGTCTTCTGAGAAGTCTCGGTGACCGGGGGTGTCGAGCAGGTTCATGACGCAGTCCCGGTATTCGAACTGCAGAGCAGCCGAGGTGATCGAGATGCCGCGTTGCTGCTCCATCTCCATCCAGTCAGACGTGGCCGAGCGGCGGCCCTCGCGGGCCTTGACCGTGCCCGCTTCCTTGCCGAGTGCGCCGCCGTAGAGCAGGAACTTCTCGGTCAGCGTGGTCTTGCCCGCGTCGGGGTGCGAGATGATCGCGAACGTGCGCCGACGGGCGGCCTCGACTTTGGGATCGGCACCTGACATCGGCTCAACGTTAGGGCGTGCCGGCAACGATGGCGGGCGAATTTGCCCACGGGTGAACCGCCGGGGCGTCGCGACTCGACAAGAAGGCATGTGATCTCAGGCCGGGCCAGGCGGCCACATTCTCCGAGTCGACGCATTTGGGCGATGCGTCGCCGACCATGACCGGCTGCGAGGTCAGCACGATCAACCGCTGGGGTGCTGAGACACGACCCGGCACCTAGTCTCAAGCGGTGCTCGCCGAACACCCGAATCCTTACCCCGGGGCCCAACGCCCCGATCGTGCCTGGTCCGTCGACAGTCATGGCCTGGCCCTCGCCGCGTACCAATGGGGCGACGACAGCGGACGTCCGTTGCTGCTGGCCCACGGCGGCTTCGACTTCGCAGGGACGATGGACGGATTTGCCCCGTTGTTGGCTGCCGAGGATTGGCGCGTGATCAGCTGGGACCACCGTGGCCACGGGGACAGCGAGCATGCAGCCCTGTACAACTGGGAGGCCGATCAGCGCGACGCGCTCGCCGTCCTCAGCTCGGTCACCGACCAGGCTGTGCCCTTCGTCGGCCACTCCAAGGGCGGTGGCGTGTTGATGGCGTTGGCAGAGGTCCGTCCCGATCGGGTCGCCGCCATGGTCAATCTCGATGGCCTCCCCTCGGCCAGAGCCGTACCGGACGTCTCCGACCGGGAACGGCGCCGTCTCATGGCCGCCGAGCTCGCCCAGCGGCTCGACTATCGACTTTCGGCCCACGAGGGGACCCGCAAACCCGGCACGCTGCAGGAGCTGGCCGCTCGTCGGCAGAAGATGAATCCCCGCCTGCCGATCGAATGGCTCGAGTACCTCGTTCCGATCGGGGCTTCCGAGAGCGGCGACGGATGGCGGTGGAAACTCGACCCATCCATGCGATTCGGTGGTTTCGGTCCCTACCGGCCCGAATGGAGTCTGTATCGACTGCCTGGCCTGCGGGCTCCGTTCCTCGGTGTGCTCGGCCTGGAGGAGGACGCCATGAGCTGGGGTACCGAGCCTGAAGACGTCGTGAATTGGCTGCCGCGAGGTCACCGTTTCGAGACCCTCGAGGGTGTTGGTCACTTCGTGCACATCGAACGCCCCCGTGAGGTTGCTGACATCGTGCTGGAGTTCCTGTCATGACTGCTGCTCGGATGCTCCGCCACAATCGGGTCGACATCGCACTACACGAGCTCACGCCCGGCGATGGAACGCCGCTCCTGGTGCTCCACGGACTCGGGGAGCAGACGGCACTCCCACGGGAGCCGTGGTCTGCGTGGCCGGGGCCGGTGTTCGGCATCGATTTCACTGGGCACGGAGCGAGCACGGTGCCGACCGGTGGCGGCTACACGGCCGAGGTACTGATGAGCGATGTCGATGTCGCGCTGGCCGAGATCGGCCCGGCTGCGATCCTGGGTCGTGGGCTCGGCGGCTACATCGGCTTGTTGATTGCCGGCGCCCGTCCCGACCTGGCGCTCGGTGTGGTCATTGACGACGGACCCGGCCTGGCGGGCGGAGGCTCTGGCCCACGATCGGGCACCTGGTATTCTCCGAGCGATGTCGATGGCTCGAGCCCTGACCCTTTTGCGCTCTTCGAGCTGTCCAACGATGTGCGCCCTGGCGACTACGTCACGGGATTCGTGCACCTGCTCATGGCCAACTCGGCCATGGATCAGCCGTTGATCGTGACCGCCCGCAACCGACCACCATGGCTCGCGGCGGTCGCGGCCGAGCCCGGCGTGGTCGTCACGTCGGCCGACGCCGCTTTCGCTTCGATGGTGCAGTAGCTCCGATGAATGAAACCCCGATGAACGGTCCGGCCGGAGACCGCCGAAGTTTCGTGATCGACACCGACACCGCGTCTGACGACGCAGTTGCTCTGATTCTCGCGACGGCGGCTGACATCGACATCGCGGCCGTCACGGTCGTCGCCGGCAACGTTCCGCTCGATCTCGCGATCCGGAATGCGATCGTGACCCTCGATCTCTGTGGCGAATCAGATGTACCGGTCTACGCGGGTGCGGCACATCCGATGTCCCGTCCTCTCGAGACGGCCCAGTTCGTGCACGGCGAGGACGGCATGGGTGGTGCGTCGTTGCCTGGGCCGTCGCGGAGCGCAACGGTCGGCGACGCCGTCGACGTACTCATCGGACTCGCCAACGAGTCGCCGGGACGACATACGTTGGTGACGCTCGGGCCATTGACGAATGTGGCCGCTGCGCTGGCGCGTGATCCCGATCTGCTGACGCGGTACGCGCACACGTTCATGATGGCGGGGTCGCCGGACGGAGTCGGCAACGTGAGCGTCGCCGGTGAATACAACGTGTGGGCCGACCCGGAGGCGGCGACGGTCGTTTTGGGCGCCGACGGACGCAAGACGATGATCGGATGGAACATCAGTCGGCAGTTCGCCGTGGTGACGCCGCCCGAGAACGAGCGGTTGATCGCTGCCGGCCCGCTCGGCCGGTTCACCGCAGAGATCAACGGCGATGTCGACCGTTACTGCCGCGAAGTCTCGGGTCTCGATGGTTATGACCTGCCTGATCCGGTGACCATGGCGGTGGCCATCGACGAGTCGATCATCACCGAAGCAACGATGGAGGCCATGGTGGTCGGCCTCGACGAACCCAGTCGGGGCGCGGTGCTGCTCGATCGCCGGGCTGAAGGTTCGGCGCCGAACTGCCGGGTGGTGTGGGCGGTCGACGAGGCCGCGTTCAAGACTCGACTGCTCGACGCTTGCCGCCCCCGCTGACCCAGCAAGTACGGTCAACCCATGGTGGCAATCGTCGAGATCCAAGGTCTTCGCAAGGTGTACCACCGGGCTCGGCGGCCAGATGTGGTTGCCGTCGAGTCACTCGACCTGACCCTCGGATCGCCGGGAACCGTTCACGGCTTTCTCGGCCCGAACGGCTCCGGCAAGACAACGACCATTCGTTGTCTGCTCGGGCTGATCCGCCCAACCGCAGGCGACGTCAGAGTCTTTGGTGTCGACTCGACCACTCAGTTCCACAAGGTGGCGTCCCGCGTCGGTGCCATGGTCGAGAACCCGAAGATGTTCCCCGCCTTCTCCGGCCGTTTGAACCTGTCGCTTCTCGCTGACCTGGCCGGTATTCCCGGCCCCGAAGTGGACCGTGTGCTCGAGGTCGTCGGACTTCGCGATCGCAGCAGCGACTCGTTCGAGTCGTACTCGCTTGGCATGAAGCAGCGCCTGGCGATCGCTGCCGCGCTCCTCAAGAACCCCGACCTCCTGATCCTCGACGAACCGGCGAACGGCCTCGACCCGGCCGGCATCGCCGAGATGCGGGTGCTGATCAGGTCGATCGCGTCCGAGGGAAAGGCCGTGCTGGTGTCGAGTCACCAACTGGCTGAGATCGAGCAGGTCTGCGATGACGTGACCATCATCCACCACGGTCGTTTGATCGAATCCGGCCCGCTCGATCAGGTGCGCAGTCACGCCGGTGCCGACAACGTGGTGGCCACGATCGCCGACCGAGACCGGGCGATCGCCACCCTCGCCGCCGCCGGCATCGTCTCGCACCCGCGACCCGATCCGAATGAGATCGTCGTCGACATCGACGTCGAACGGGCGGCCGAGGTCACCCGGGCGCTCGCCGACGGCGGTCAGTACCTCAGGGGACTCCGCGCCGAGAGGGCCACCCTCGAGGCAGCGTTTCTCAATCTCACCGGCGACACTCCACCTCCCCCGAGCGGTCGCCCCAACCCGAAACCGGATACTGCGGCGATCGCAGATGCCGCCGGAGGTCGATCGTGATTCCGCTCCTGCGCTCCGAGATCAGACGCCTCTTCGCCCGGCGGATGACGCTGCTCTTCCCGGCGGTGCTCATGCTGTTGACGGTCGGGGGCACGATCATCGCCTACTTCGTCATCTCCAACGACGAAGGCAACTCTCCCGACTTCGTGAACGACATCGCCGGCGGAACGGATGCGACCGACATCCTCGGATTGATCGCGTTCTTGATCCCGATCATGGCGTTCGTGATTGGGGCGTCGTCGATCGGCGCCGATCTGAAGACCGGCATGGTCGAACAGATTCTCACGTGGGAGCCTCGTCGGCTTCGCTTCTTCGCGGCTCGTTGCATCGCCGGGTTCATCGGCGTCGCCATCGCCGCCATCCTGGTGGCGAGCGTGTTCGTCGGCCTGATGTTCGCGCTCGCTGCAGCCACGGGCACGACCGGCGGCACGACCGGCGATTTCTGGGTCGCCATCGGTGTGTCGATCTTGCGCACCGGTCTCGCTGCTGGTCTCTTCGCCATCTTCGGACTCGGCGTCACTTTGCTGGTGAACAGCTCGGTCGGGGCCATCGTCGGCTTCGTCATCTACTTCTTCATCATCGAGCAGTTCCTGCTCGGCGCATTCCTCCCGAAGGTGGCGGCGTATCTGCCGATCACGAACACAAGCGCGTTCGCGGCCGGCGTCGACGTCGAGCGGGTCGAAGGAAGTGTGTTCACCGACAACGTGCAGACCGTGGTGAGCCACGGCTACGTCACTGCCGGCGTGATCTTGGCCGGATGGACGACGCTCGCAGCAGTTCTCGCCGGGGTCGTGTTCCGCCGCCGGGACATCGCCTGACTGCTTCTCGTCGGCGGCGCCCGGTGCGGACTACAGGGCGTTGAGGAGGTACGGGGCCACCAGCAACAGGGTGATGAGCGTCGAAGCAAGCAGTGCGCTCAGGATGCGCCGATCGAGCCTCTGCTCGGTTTGCTGCTCCACTCGTTGGGCCTCACTCGGCATCTCGCTGTCTCCACATGTCTAGGTGACATCAGGAAACAACCTTCGGTGGCCGGCCACATGGGCAGAAACTCTCGCCCGGGAACGTCTACAGCCAAGGCTCGTCGCACTTGGTTCCCGACGGTGACGACGTGACCGCCACCCGTGGCGGAGGCCACATGCTTGGCGATGTTGTGAGCGTCAGCGAGCAACTCGGGGAACGCCGCAGGCGTTCACACGCGATGTTGTGAGCGTCAGCGAGCAACTCGGGGAACGCCGCAGGCGTTCACACGTTCTCGACGATCTCCGAGTTGAGGTCGATGATGCCGAGCCGGACAGCACCGAGGACGGCGTGGGTGAGACTCTGCGCATCGAGCTTGCGATAGATCGCGTTGAGGTGGTTGTGCACCGTTTTCGTGGTGATGCCGAGGTACCGACCGGCCTGTTTGGTGCTCATGCCATCGGCGATGGCCTGCAGGATTTCGATCTGCCGGTCCGAGAGGAGGTCGTCGTTCGCCTTGTTCTCGGCAGCGGTGGTCAGCATGGCACCGGCCAAGGCGGGGGAGAGAACGGTGTCGCCGTCGGCAACACGGAGGACCGTGTCGCGTACGTCGGCGAAGCTCGTTCCCTTGCTGAGGTAGGCGCTGGCTCCGGCGGCGATCGCATCGCGCGTCTTGTCGATGTCGTCGTGCATGGTCAGCACGGCGACTCGGACCGATGGGAGGGCGTCACGGATCTGGCGAGTGGCCTCGATCCCGTCCATCACGGGCATCGAGAGGTCCATCAGCACCACGTCAGGCAGCAGCGCCTTTGCCAAGGCGACAGCTTCCTCACCGGTGGATGCTTCGCCAACGACATCGTCGCCTGCGGCTTCGAACGAGCGGCGCAAGCCGTCGCGGAGCAGGGCGTGGTCGTCGGCCAGAAGGATCTTGATCATGGGGATACCTCTCGAGGAAGTTGACTGGTGAGCACGGTGATGACCGTGCCCTGGCCGGGCTCGCTGGTCACTTCGAGGATGGCCCCCGCAGCAGCTGCCCGTTCCCGCATCCCGACGAGGCCGTAGGCAGTGCCACGGATGCCCTTGCCCGGTGTGAAGCCGCGACCGTTGTCTTCGATGGACAGAACGCCTCGTCCACCTTCGATCGACCAGCCCACATGGGCGCGAGATGCCATGGCATGCTTTTCGACATTCGTGAGCGCTTCCTGAGCTATTCGCAAGAGTTCGTTCTCGACCACAGCGGGGAGATGCACGCTTCGATCCTTCGGGACTGCCAGCGAAACGTCGATCTCGGAGCGTCGCTGGAAGCGGTCGACCACCTCGCCCAAGAGCATCGACAGTGGCCGTTCGGGGGTGACGGCGGCCCGCAACTCGATCAGCGTGTCCCGCAGTTCTCGAATGGCGCCTTGGGTGTCTTCGTGGAGGCGCTTGAGGTCGGCGGACGGTTCGGCACGATCGGAATTGATCCGTTCGAGTTCGAGGGCGATGTAGGTGAGCCACTGTCCGAGACGGTCGTGGAGATCGCGGGCGATACGAGTCCGTTCCTCGGCTGCGGCGAGACCACGGAGCTGTGCGAACTGACGTGCGTTGGCCATCGTGAGGGCCAGGACGTCGGTCATTCCGTCGAGCAGCTCGATGTCGGTCGTCGTGTACTGCCGGGGGAGGAAGGTCTCGACGGCCACCATTCCGGCGTCGACGCCATTCACCGTGAGCCGGCCGTAGAGACCACTGCCGGTGCGCCCCACCATGGGCATCAGGTCATCGACATGGACGATCGATCGAGCCGTTGACGTGGTGAACAGTGGTTCGGGAAGCTCGACGTCGTCGAGGACCGGGTCGAGCTCGAAGCCGTCCTGGATCTGCGGCGACCAGCGGCCGTCCTCGTGGGTCAGCAGGAGCACACGGTCTGCCCGGAACGTCCTGGTGAGCTGGTCCCTGGTCGACTGCAGGATGTCCTCGAGGTCGAGTGAGGAGGGAAGGGTTCGAGCCAGATCGTTGAGGACGGAGAGCAACTGGTTCGTGTCGCGCAAGTGCGAGAGATCGTGGCTCATCTTCTGCCGGCGATCCTCCATGTGGAGCAGCCGGTACTGGCCGACGCCGGGGAAGATCGCGGCGGCGACGACGGCGAGCAAGCCGAGAGGGCTGGGGGCCGAGATTGCTCCGTTGACGATCGTGTCGACGGCGACGGTGACGACGAGTGCGGCGGCGGCTGCGCCGATACCGGCACGGAGGCCCCACCCGAAGCTGACGACGGCGATGGCCACCAAGACCGAGCCGACGAACGGATTCGCCAGCCCATCGCTCCACCCGATGGCGGCGGACAGGATGGCGACATCGTTGATGGCGACTGCGGTCTGGAACTGACTTCCGTCCTCCAGGCGTATCGGGCGGAATGTGCGCCAGGATGCGAGGAAGACGGCGACAGCAAGGGTGGCGACGAGGGGGAGGTCGCCAGCAGCGGCGGTGGGTGCCGCCCAGGCGAGGCCGATCATGGCTGCGCCCCAGCGACACGCCGACAGAACGGCTGCCATCGACCCTGCCACCTCGCGGCTCAACTCCATGGCTCGACCGGCATCGTCGAAGCCACCGGAGCGAATGGCGCGGAACGCAAACATGACGTCGCTCGAGCCGCTGGGCTCGATCGCGGATTTGTCGGAGCTTGCCCGACCGGTTGTCACATCTCTAGGCATCGGCATGTTCGCCCCCCGGATCAACCACTCGCGGGAAGGAGGGCTGAGTCACCGAGTTCTTGCTGCAACGTAGTTGGTCAGCACCGCAAACGTCTCGCGAAGCTCTTCAGAGAAGGGAAGCAGAGCCAACGCGCGATGGGCTTCCTCGGTCAGAGCATCGATTCGACGGCCGACCTCCTCGATTGCGCCGGTGTCCTTAAGAACAGCGAGGAGTTGGGCAATGTCGGCATCGACGAGGCCCGGAGAGCCCATTCTGGCGAGGGTCGTGCGTTGCGCCGGCGTTGCCCGATCCAGGGCGATGGCGATGAGTTCGGTGGGCTTTCCCTCGCGAAGATCGTTGCCCACGGGTTTGCCCACGCGGGTCCTGTCGCCGACGACGCCGAGGAGATCGTCACGCAACTGAAATGCGTTCCCGACGGGCATCCCGAAGGCTCGGAGCTTCTCCTGGAGCCCAGGGTCGTTTCCGTCCGGGGCCAGCGAAGCGCCCAACTGGAGGGGTCGCACGATCGTGTAAAGGGCTGATTTGAAGGTCGCCACCCGCTGGGCGGTTTCCCGGTCGACCTCGCCAGCAGCGGCGGCCCGCATGTCGAGGTACTGCCCGAGGTTGAGCTCGATCCGGAGCTCGTCCCACAATGCGCGGGCGAACGGACTGTGGGTGCCGATGAGCTGATCGGCGTAGACGTGAGCGAGGTCGCCGACCAACAGGGCGATGCCTTCGCCGTAGCGGCGGGGCTCGCCGGTCCAGTCCTCCGTCTGGAGTCGCCGACTCTGGCGAACGTGGATGGTCTCTTCGTTTCGCCGAGTGTCGGCGTCGTCCATGATGTCGTCGTGAATGAGGGCGAACGTCTGGAGGAGTTCGAATGCCGCCCCGGCATCGAGCGCATGTGATTCGTTCTCCGGCTGGCCGCCCGCCCCCAACCACGCGTAGTAGCAGAAGGCGGCCCTGAGTCGTTTGCCGCCATGTGCCATACGCGCCAGCTCGTCGATCGCCTCGGCGAGCCGGGCGTCGACCATGGTCCACCGTTCCCGCTCGGCGTCGAGCAGGTGGCTGACCCGGAGATCGACCGCCGCTGCGACGTGAGCGATCTCGTCCGGAATGTCAGGCATTGCTTCCGGGCCGCTCGGATGGATCGAGATCACCGACGACATCGTCGACGTCGGCCCGTACGACGCCGAGGCGGTGGCGGCAGTAGCGCACGAGGTCAGCGGCCCGCTCGACGCGATCGGCCAGCCGGTCTACGTCGGCCGAACCAGCGTCGAGTTCGGCGAGGATCTCCTCCAACTCGGCGAGCGCGGCGGCGTACGGCAGAGGTGACCCACCGGGGGCGGTGAGCGCAGGCCCGGATTCGGCTGGGTCTGCTTCCGACGCCTGCTCAGACACGATCGCCTCCTGGGATGCTGGTGAGATCGTCGACGGTACTGCGCACGGAACCGTCGGCGAGTGTGGTGGTGAGAACGTCGCCGACCGCGACGTCTGTGGTGCTACGGATCGATCGCCCGTCCGGACCGCGGGTGATCGACCAGCCTCGAGCCATGGTCTTCGCCGGGTCGAGGTCGGCCAACCGGATGGCCATGGTGTCGAGCTCCGCTGTCGAACGTTCGATGGTGTGCCGGCTCGATCGGGCGATGCCGCCACCGGCGAGCTCGATGCGCATCGCTTCGTGTTCGACGGTACGGATCGCGGCTCGACCGAGATGGCTCCGTGCTCCGGCGAGGGTGGTGGCGGCGCCGGCGAGCAGACGATCACTCGATCGGGCGATCCCGGTGGCGGCGGCGTCGACGCGGGAGCGGAACTGATCGGCGGCGTCGATGAAGAAGCGGGCGCAGGCAGTTGGCGTCTTGGCTGTTTCGTGGGCGACGTCATCGGCGATCGAGCGGTCGATCTCATGGCCGACGCCGACGATGACCGGAAGGGTCGAGGTAGCGATGGCGCGGGCGACGAGTTCGTCGTCGAACGCGATCAGGTCGGTTCTGGCTCCGCCGCCTCTGATCAGCGCGATGGCGTCGACCTGGAGTCCTTGGGCCTCGATCAGAGCCTGCACGATCGAGCTGACAGCTTCGTCGCCCTGGACCCGAGCATCGATCGTGGTCACATCGAACGGGTGGGCGCTGACCTCGAGTTCATGGAGAAAATCGGCGGCGGCGGCGCTGCCGACGCTCGTGATCAAAGCCAGTCTGAGCGGTAGGACGGGGCGAGTCAGGCGCCGGTTGGCGTCGAGAAGACCCTCGGCCCGGAGTGCAGCCAGCACGCGATCGCGCTGGACGGTCATCTGTCCGAGCGTGAACGCCGGGTCGATCAAGCTCATGATCAGTTGGAGACGACTCTGACGGGGGTAGTAGGTCAGGCGGCCGCGGATTTGGATCTCGATGCCGTCGGTCATCTTCACGCCGCCGCCACTCTTCTTGAGAATCGCATTGACGCGGTGTTTGTTGTTGGCAAAGAGGGCGACGGGGAGCACCGCTGAGGATTGAGTGTCGTCCGGGTCGACCAGATCGAAGTAGACGTGGCCGTTGGCCGAACGCTTCAGGCCCGAGATCGCACCCCGCACCCAGATCTCGTCAGCGAACAGTGTGTTGATGGTCTGGTCGACGACCTCGCACAACTGCCTGACCGTCACGCTGTTCTGCACGTCCAGACGCTAGCGCGACCATCCACTCGATCACTGTCCGTGGTGAGTAACGTCGCACATAACGAGGCTGCTCCGTTGTCAGGCGGGAGTACGCGTGTTCTGGAGTTCTCCTTGGTCGACCGAAGTTTCCACGTTCGCAGCCCTACCCCGGGCAATTCCTTGTCCGGTGGTGGTCCCGCGTCCGAGCTGCCGTTCGATCCGCCGCTGCCAGCCGCCGCTCCTGCTGCACTGACCGGACTCGACGCGTTGTCGGTTCAGATCGGCGATGCCGTCGATGGCCTGGCGATGTCGACCTACAACCCCGAGACGGGTCGGGCCCACCTCATGTACGTGAGTGAGACCCTCGCCTCGATGCTCGGGTGGGCTCCCAATGATCTGCTCGGTCGTAGCCCGGACATCCTGATCTCGAAGAACACTCCGGTCGCCCAGCTCTCCGCTGTTGCAGCCATCGTGGAGGAAGGCAAGCAGGCGATCGTCGAGCTCGACCTGCGACACGCGAACGGCTCGGATCTCCCGGTGCAGGCGTCGTTCCTCCTCGTGCCGTCGCTGCCGGATCAGGCGCCTCATTTCCTTGCCCTGTATCGATCGATGTCGGAGCGTCGGCGGCCCATGGTTGCGCTCGTCGATCCGTCCGAAATGCTCGACTCGTTGGCGTACGGGCGTGACCTGTCCGATGTCGTGCATCACGTCGCCGACCGAATCATCGGGCAGATTCCGGGCACAGACGTCTGGATGGTCTCGTGTGATCGCGACGGTGGAATCGACCCGATCGTGGTTGGCCGGTCATCGACCGACCTGGTGACCGAGACTGCTCGAGTGTTCACGGAGAGTGGTGATACATCGACGGCGACCGTCGATCGGATCGAGCATCGCCGGACCGATGATCTGCCCGAACCGGTGCGTTCGGCGCTCGAAGCCGCCCATGTACACGCAGTCTGGGCTCACCCTCTCCGCGGCGCTGATGCGTCGATTCGGGGGATGCTCTTGGTCGGGCACCCGGACCGGGCCTACCCGCATCCGGCAGAGCACCTGATGCTCCGTCAGCTCGGGCGCGTGCTCACGGTCGCCATCGATCGCAACCGGGCCGAGGCCACGCTGGCCCACCAAGCGCTACACGATCCGCTCACCCAGCTCCCGAATCGGGCGCTGATCCTCGATCGTCTCGAGCAGGCTGTCGCTCGGCTGGGACGCGACAACAGTCGCCTCGCCGTCTTGCTGGTCGACCTGGACCGGTTCAAGGAACTGAACGCAGCCCGGGGACCCGAGACCGGTGATGCGGTGCTGATCGAGGTCGCCAGGCGTCTCCGGCGGTCGGTTCGCCTGGGCGACACCGTCGGACGAATCGCTGGCGACCAGTTCCTCGTGCTCTGCGTCGCGATGAACGACGAGGCCGATGCCTCGGCCATGGCTCGTCGCGCTGTAGCCGGTATCAGCGAGCCGTTCGTCATGCCGAGCGGTGAGGCCGTGTCGCTGTCAGCCTCGATCGGCGTCGTCCTGGTAGATCGGGCCGGATCGTCACCGGCCGGCATCATCAGCAGCGCCGAGTCGGCACTGGCCAAGGCCGCCGAAGAAGGACGCGGCCGTTTTGCGATCTTCGAGGAGGGGTGGCAGCAGAACGTCGTCATCCGCCACGAGGTGGAGAGGGCCCTGAGTGTTGCGATCTCGGCTGACGAGTTGGTGTTGCACTACCAGCCGATCGTCGAGACGAAGACCGGCATGATGACCGGAGCCGAAGCGCTGATCCGTTGGGAGCGACCCGGTTTCGGACTTCTTCCGCCTGCGGAGTTCATCGAGATCGCCGAGGAGACGGGCCTCATCGTTCCGGTCGGCGAGTGGATCATCGACCAGGTCTGCCGGGTTCTGGCTGAATGGCCGGTCCGACCGAACCGGGAGCCGCCGCAGATCAGCGTCAACCTGTCGGCGCGGCAGCTTGCCGAGTCGTCCTTGCTCACGACTGTCCTGTCCGCAATCGAGCGCCACGGCATCGACCCGGAACAGTTGGCGTTCGAGGTGACCGAGTCGATGCGGGTCGAGGACCTCGAGACGGCTCGGTCGTCGCTGCATCGGCTGGCCTCGCTCGGCTGCAAGATCTCGATCGACGACTTCGGGATCGGCTATGCCACGCTCGACTACCTGCGCCGGTTCTCGATGGCGAACACGATCAAGATCGATCGTTCGTTCGTCGACGGTCTGGGGGAGCACCGGGAGGACACGGCGATCGTCACCGCGTCGATCGCCCTGGCGGCGTCGCTCGGTCTGGACGTCGTGGCGGAGGGGGTCGAGACGGCCGGTCAGTTCGAGAAGCTGGCCGAGTTGAACTGCAAGTACTCCCAAGGCTTCGGCTTCAGCCCGCCCGTGCCGCTCGAGAAGGCGCACGACCTCTGGCTCAAGGGCCGTCTGATCATCCTCCCCTGAGCATCGCCGGCGCGGCTACGCCGTCAGCTCGGCCAACCGGGGACGCCATCGTCGAGGGGGACGCCGGTGGAGTTGAGCACTCCGGACACGAGGCGGTAGAAACCCGCGGTCACGATCAGTTCGATGATCTCGGCATCGGTCCAAGTGGCCGCCAATGCCCTCCAGGTCGTATCGCTGACGCAATCGTCGTCAGCGAGATCGTCGGCCAGCGAGATCAGCGCCGCGTCACGATCGGACCACTGGTGATCGCGGCCGGCGAGCCCGGCGATCTCGGCATCGCTGAGCCCTTCGGCCTTACCGATGATCGTGTGCTGGCCGAACTCGTACACGGCCTTGGCCCGCCATCCGATTCGCAGGATCACGACCTCTCGCTCGCGGGCTGGCACCAAACCCTTGTTGAGCAGGAATCCGCCGAGGAGGTTGAAGCGCTTCAGGAGCTTCGGGTGATGGGCCAACATCGCGAAGATGTTGAGCGGCGTGCCGTCGAGGGTGAGGGCGCCGGCGAGGATCTCGGCGACCTCATCGCTCGGTTCGGTGACCAACTCGATCCGAGGTTCGGTTGGACGGGGACGTGCGGTGTCGGTCATGTTCTCAGCTTTCGGAGGAGGCCCTCCTGGGCGACGGTGGCGATGAGTTGTCCGTCGGCGGTGTGAACGGTGCCGTGGGTGACACCTCGAGACCCTCGCAGTGACTGCAGGTGCATGTCGAAGAACATCCACTCGTCGGCCCTGGCCGGGCTGTGCAGCCACACGGAATGGTCGAGGCTCGCACCCATGAACTGATCCCAGTCCTCCGTGCCCGGATGACCGCTGCGGATCGAGTCCATCGGGATGTGGTCGCTGGTGTAGGCGACGGCGATGGCGTGCAGATCGGGATCGTCTGGGAGACGCTCGGGAATCTCGATGCGACACCACGCCATGGCCCGGCCCGGGGGTGTGCCAGGGACGAGCCGAATCGGCGAGATGTCATCCCAGACTTCGAGCTCGCACTCCTCGGGAGGTGGGACGTCTTCCATCGAGATCGGTCTGGCGAACTCCTCGTCCGGCTCGATCCGGTGGAACGAGGCCGACAGGTTGAAGATGGCGCCGCTCGCCTGCTGGGCCACGACCCTGCGAGTCGAGAACGAGCGCCCGTCCCGGATTCGGTCGACGTTGAGGATGATCGGCTTGTTCTCGTCGCCGGAGCGGATGAAGTAGCCGTGCAGCGAGTGCATGTGGTGCTCGGGATCGACCGTGCGCCGCGCCGCTTCGAGCGCTTGTGCAACCACCTGGCCCCCGTAGACGCGAGTCCGTCCTTTGATGGGGCTGCGAGCCAGGTAGAGGTCGGCCGCGAGTTCCTCGAGTTCGAGGAGCTCGAGGAAACTCGATGGCAGGCGTAGGGCGGTCACCGCCCTGTTCTAGCTCTTCGTCGATGCGATTGAGGCTGCATGGCGGGCGAACATCGTGATCTTGTCCTCGCCGATGCGTTCCCGCTTCTCGGGGTCCGTGATGCCCATCCCGGCCTCGGGGGCCAGGCAGAGCACACCCAATTTGCCTTCGTGTTCGTTGTGATGGACCGACAGTGCCGCAGCGCCGACGTCGTCGAGCGCGTGGGTTGCCGACAGGATCGGCTGGATGGCGCCTCGGTCGATGAGCTTGTTCATCTCCCATGCTTCGGCGTAGTTCGCGAAGTGGCTGGCCACGATTCGTTTGAGTTTCATCCACAGGTGGCGGTTGTCGTACTCGATCATGTAGCCCGAGGTGGCGGCGCAGGTCACGATCGTGCCGCCCCGCTTTGCAGCGAAGACCGACGCGCCCATGGTCTGGCGGCCAGGGTGCTCGAACACGATGTCGGGGTCGTCGCCCGCGAGCTCGCGGATCTTCTTTCCGAATCGGCGCCACTCCCGTTCGTCCTGGGTGTGCTCGTCAGACCAGAACTGGTAGTTCTCGGCCTTGCGGTCGATCACCGCGTCGCAGCCCATCTGCCGCAGCAATTCGACCTTCTCCGGGGACGACACCACGCCGATCGGGTAGCCGCCGCCGTTGAGGACGAGCTGAACGGCGTACCCGCCGAGGCCGCCGGTGGCGCCCCACACGAGCACCGAATCTCCCTGCTTCATTCCGCCTGCGCTCTGGGAGACCAGCATGCGATAGCTGGTGGATCCACAGAGTGCGTTCACCGCCGACTCCTCCCACGTGAGGTGTGCCGGCTTGGGCATCAACTGGTTGGCTTTCACGACCGTGAAATCGGCCAGGCCTCCGAAGTTGGTCTCGAACCCCCAGATTCGCTGATTGGCGGCGTGCATGGAATCCCGATGGGCGTCGGGATCCTGATCGTCGACGTAGTTGCAGTGGATGGAGACCCGGTCACCGACCTTCCAGTTCCGAACGGCCGAGCCGGCTCGGACAATGACGCCCGAACCATCCGACCCGATCACGTGGTGGTCGAGTGCGTGACGGGCACCCCAGGAGCTCTCGCGACCGAGCCGATCGAGAAACCCGAACGTGGGGAGCGGTTCGAAGATCGAGGTCCACACCGTGTTGAAGTTGATGGAGCTGGCCATCACGGCCACGTAGACCTCGTCTGGGGCGAGCTCTGGAGTCGGAACCTCGTCGATGTGAATCGACTTGCTGGGGTCCTTGTCCCAGGAGTCGACGCCCTCGAACATCGCTGCGTCTTGCCGGCGGACGAATGCCGCTCGATACGACTCGGGGACGGGCACGTTGCTGAGCTCTTCCGAGCTGGCATCGGCGTTGATGGCTTCCAGGAACTGCTGCATCAGGGCACGCTAGTTGGCTTTGTCGACTCGACTCAAAGTGAAGCTACCGACGGGTAGCAAGCGAGTGCCGGGAAGGTGGTACCTGTGCGGCCAGAAGATTCGAACCGCGCGTCTCCTTTCGAGAAAATCAGCGAGACTTGCTCAGGCCGAGCCCGTGACCGCCGACTGGCTTGCGAGAGCCCAGGAGGATTGCTGCCGTGACGATGCGTCCAGAAGACATCAAGAACCGAACGTTCGCGAATGCCCTGAGGGGCTACGACAAGAGCGAGGTTCGATCGTTCCTTTTCCGCGTGTCCGAATCTGCGCGTGAGCTGCACGAGCAGCTCACCGCGACCGAGGCCCAGGTGACAGCAGCGGCTGAAACGGCTCGCGAAGAGGCAGCCGCCGATGCTGAGACTGTCGGCGCCGAGGCTGTCGATGCCGAGACCGTCGAGGCTCTGACCGCCGATGCGCTGGTCGCAGAGACGCACGAGGGCACCGTCGACGAAGACACCACAGACGCCACGCATAACTCCGGTCTCGTTTCCGAGGTACACGTGGCCGACTCGCCTGCCACTCCGGACTTCAAGATCCACGACGCCACAGACCTGGCCGCAACTGAGCGATCGATTGCAGATCGGTACGGCGCCCTCGGCGACCGCATCGCTGATCTCCTGCGCAACGCTGACGAATCAGCAGCCGCAATTCTCGCCGCAGCCGAGAACGACTCGGCCGCCATGCGGTCCGCGGCCGAAACTGAGGCGGCCGAGCTCAGAACCGAAGCCGAAGCCCACGCGGCTCAACTCCTGGCCGAGGCACGTGCGATTCGCAACGAGGCCGACGATCACCAGGCCGAGGTCATGGCTGAGGTCGACGCCGCACGCAACGACCAGGACGCGATCTTGGCTGAAGCCAGGGCAACCGCCGAGGCAGAACTCGAGACCTTCCGCGCCACGGCGATCACCGAGGTCGACGAGCTTCGGTCCTCTGCGCAGCAGGAAGCTGACACGCTGCGGGAGGAAACCGTCGCCGAAGCGCAGGCGACCCTCGCCGAGCGTGAAGCGGAGACGACACGACTGCTCGAGGAGGCGGAGAACGATCGTCTCGCTGCTCGAGCCGAGCTCGAAGAGGTTCGCTCCGAGGTCTCCGGTCTGCTCGAGCAGGCGCGGACCCAGAGCGAGTTCATCAAGCAGGAAGCCGACGAGATCATCCGGACCAAGGTGCGGGCCAACTTCGAGCAGGCCCAGTCCCGCATCGATGTACTGCGTAACACCGAGGTGGCTTCGAGGGAGCGCATCGTGCGGGCCCAGAGCGAACTGACGAGTGCCCTGACTCGACTCGATTCCGAGCCCGCCCCTGAGCTCGATCCCTCTTCTGGACCAGCCGTCATCGAAGAGGCTGAGCGTCGCCAAGGCGCGTTGGGCCGGCCGATGGACGACGCCGGCTCCCCGGCTGACGAGTACGTTCCTGATGACTCGACCGATCCGCTCGTCGACGTTGTCGAGGTGTACGAGGCCGAGAACCGTGGCGGCACCGATGCCGGCATTCTCGTGGGCGACGACACCGATCTCGACAATCAGGCGACCTTCGAGGCCGATGTGGCCGAGGCGAGCCAGCAGATCGATGCCGAAGCCGATGAGGAGTCCTCGGTGGCGGCCTTCTTCGGCCCCGATACCGGCGACGGTGATGGGGTAGCAGCTGAACCATTCGGATCGCGATTCGACTTCGGATCGAAGCAAGACGCGGATCAGAGCAACACCGAAGCGGTCGACGAGGAACCTTCGATTCCGCCGTTCGGATCGACGGGATTCGGCGCCGGCGGTTTCGGACCCAGGGGAGCGACCGAGCACGTGGTCGACGATGCCATGGCGCACGCTGACACCGATGAAGGCGATGTGGCGGCGCCGGTCGCCGACAGCGAGAGTTTCGAGCCGGCCTCGCTCAGCGAGGCGATCCCGGACGAAGCAGCCGGGGTGGGCGGCGTCGCCGAAGAGGATGCTCTTGCCCGCCTCGTTCGTGAAGCAATGCAGGAAGCCGTCGACTCGGCTCGCAAGCACGACTGATCACTCGGCCGGGCGCTGTCGCCTCTTGTGCGGCAGACTCTGAGGAGTCTGCTCTGGAGGTCACACCATGCCCGGTTCCTATGTCATCGGCGGGGCCCGCACCCCGATCGGAAAGCTGAGCGGGGCCTACGCCGGTCTCGCCGCGACCGATCTCGGCGGGTTCGCCATCGCTGCGGCGCTCGAGCGTTCCTCGATCGGCCCGAACGATGTCGACTACGTCGTGATGGGTCAGGTGCTCCAGGCCGGTGCCGGGCAGATCACCGCCCGTCAGGCCGCCGTCAATGCCGGGATTCCGATGACCGTGGCCGCCACGACCATCAACAAGGTGTGCCTCTCGGGTCTGAATGCCATCCAGATCGCCGACATGCTGATCCAGACCGGTCAGGCCAGCGTGGTCGTGGCCGGTGGCATGGAGTCGATGACGAATGCCCCGTATCTGCTGCCCGGCGCCAGGGCCGGCTATCGGGCCGGCGACAAGACGGTCGTCGATTCGATGATGTACGACGGTCTGTTCTGCGCCTTCGATGCGTGCGCCATGGGTGCGGGCACGGAGAAATATGCGACATCGGCCGGTCTGGCACGCGAGCCGCAGGACGCGTTCTCGGCGCAGTCCCACGAACGGGCGGCTGCCGCACACAAGGACGGGCGGTTCGATGCCGAGATGGTTCCCGTGGCTGTCCCGCAACGGCGGGGTGATCCGATTCTCGTCGACCGTGATGAAGGGGTGCGACCCGAGACCACCTCGGCCTCACTCGGCGCCCTGCGTCCTGCGTTCGAAGCCTCCGGCAACATCACCGCCGGTAATGCGTCGCAGATCTCCGACGGCGCGTCCGCCGTGGTCGTGATGAGCAAGGAGCGCGCCGAACAGCTCGGCGTCACGCCGCTCGGCGAGGTGCTCGGTTACGGCCAGGTCGCCGGCCCGGATGCGTCGCTGCTGACCCAACCCTCTCGGGCGATCGCCGATGCGCTCTCACGGTCGGATGTCTCGTTCGGCGACATCGGTCTCTTCGAGATCAACGAGGCCTTCGCTGCTGTGGCATTGGCCAGCATGTCCGAGCTCGGAATCGACGATGACGTGGTGAACGTCAACGGTGGTGCGATTGCACTCGGTCATCCGATCGGGGCGTCCGGCAACCGTTTGGCGCTGACGCTTCTGCACGAGATGCGGCGCCGGGATGTCGCTGTCGGAGCGGCGGCGCTGTGTGGTGGCGGTGGTCAGGGTGATGCGATGTTGCTCGGGCTCGTTCGCTGATCGGAGTCCTGGATCACACCCTTTTCAAATGTGACGAAAAGAAACACTTGTCATCATTCTGTCATTGTTGTAACGTGCCCGTAACAACATGTTGCGGTGTTCGGGTGGTCGTTAACCATCCGCCCGCGCCAACGGTCATCAGGACACCGCGGCGTGTTGCTTCTCCCTCGTCGTCTGAGTCGGCACTCCCTCCGCCGACTCAGACGACGTGGTTTTGGTCGCCGGCGCTACCGCACCGCACCGCACCGCACCGGTCAGCGCAGCGCTTGACGTCCCTCGAGCGCCCGTCCAAGTGTCAGTTCGTCTGCGTACTCCAAGTCGCCGCCGACCGGAAGCCCGCTGGCCAGCTGGGTCACCGTGACCTCGAACGGCTTCAGTACCTTGGCTGCGATGTAGGCCGCCGTTGTTTCGCCTTCGAGATTCGGGTTGGTGCACAGAATCACTTCGGTGATCTCGTCGCCGGCGATGCGCAGCGCCAACTCCCGGATCTTGAGCTGGTCGGGTCCGATGCCGTTCAACGGATCGATGGCCCCCATGAGGACGTGGTAGCGACCCTTGAACGCTCCGGTCTTCTCGATGGCCGCGATGTCCTTGGGTTCCTCGACCACGCACAGCACGTGTTGATCGCGGCGGGGGTCGGTACAGATACCGCAGGTCGATCCCTCGGCCACGTTGAAGCACGTCTCGCAGAACGACAGCTTGTCCTTGAGAGCAATGATGGCGTCGGCCAGACGCTGTGCGTCGACTCGGTCGACCTTCAGCATGTGGAAGGCGATGCGTTGGGCCGACTTCGGGCCGACACCGGGAAGGCGGCCGAGTTCGTCGATCAGAATCTCGAGCGGCTTGGCGTAGGCGCTCACGATCCTCCGAGGAGGCCGCCGAGTCCACCGATGTCGGGCATCTGGAAGTCGCCCATCGAATCCTGCTGGATCTCCAAGACCTTCGCCGCGGCGTCTCGGAGTGCGGCGAGGACGAGGTCCTCCAGCATCTCGACGTCGCCGTCGCTGATCGCGTCCGGCTTGATCGACACCGACTTGAACTCGCCTGCACCGGTCATCTCGATGGTGACCATGCCGCCGCCCGATGATCCCTCGATGACAGTGTTGGCTTGAGCCTCTTGGGCCTCGGCCATCTGTTGTTGCATCGCCTGGGCTTGCTCGAGCAAGCCGCCGAGGTCGAAGCCACCTTGATCTGACATGTCAACTCCTAGTTGTTGAGTGGCGGCACGACAGTGGCGCCGGGGAAGGCTTGCGTGATGCGTTCGACGCCGCTGGCTGCGATGTCGGATGCGTCGGCGAGCTCGGCGACGTCGCCGACCTCGGCGATCTCGGCTTCTGGATCGGCAGGCGTGGACGATGTGTCCGGAGCCGCGTTGCGGGTTCCGGGCGGGGGAGTGGGGTCGCCGTCGACGACCACGTCGATCCGGACGGCAGCGCCGAACATGGCCTGGATGGCATGTTCAACGGCAGCCTTCACCTCTTCCACTCGCGGTTGGTAGTGGGAGTTGTTGACCCCGAAGGTGGCGACGCCGCCGTCGACGCTGAGGAATCGTCCGCCGCTGCGGAAGCGGGTGCGCACCTTCTGTTCGAGGTCGTCGAGCAGCGCGCCGTCGAAGGCCGCGGTGAGTTGGTCGAGCGTGACGGTGCCGCCGGTCGCCAATGGGGCACCTGGAGCCGCTTCCGTCGGGGCAGCGACCGGTTCGGCGGTAGGACGTGGCGGCTTTGGGGGAGCCGCCGGCGCGGAGGGCTGTGGTGAGGGGGGCTGTGGTGAGGGGGGCTGTGGTGCGGAGGGCTGTGGTGAGAGGGGCTGTGGTGCGGCGGGCTGTGGCGCGGGTCGAGGAGGTGCGGGCGGAACCTGAGCAGCAGCAACCGAAGGTTCGGATGTGGGCGGCGCCGCGGGTGTTGGAGCTTCGGAAATGGCCGGGGCGGGCGCAGCAGCCGGAGCCGTGGACGGCGTAGGAGATGGCGCCGCAGTGACCGGGGCGCCATTCGCCAGCTGAGCGACGAGTTGTTCGAGCGATTCGATGCGCTGGATGAGGGCCGCGGTGTCGTTGCCCTCGCGTCGAGCCAGCCGTAGCAGCGCCACCTCGAGGGGGACGCGCGGGTCGGCTGCTTGCCGCATCTCGACGAGGGCCTGGCCCAGGACCTCGAGCGACCGCGTGATCGTGGCTGCGCCGAGCGCGGCGGCAACGTCACCGGCCTCGGCTTGGTCTGCCTCGCTGAGCTGGGTCTGCGGCGCTCCCATGGCGGCGAGGAAGCCGTTTCGCAGCACGGTCAGTGTGGCCTCGCCGATGGTGCGCGGCTCGCGGCCGGTGCTGATCGCATGTTGCACGGCGCTGACGGTTGCGGCTGCATCTCCGGCGCCGATGGCGAGGGCGATCGTGCGGCCGGCATCGGAGCCTTCGGGGACGCCTCCGGCGGCGGCGACGAGATCGAGGGCCGAGAGCGTGTCCCGCGCCGAACCACCGCCCCGACGAATCGCGTACTCGACCCCGGCTTCGTCGACGTCGAGACCGGCGTCGGCGATGACGTGGCGAACGTGCTGATTCAGCACGGCCGCAGGCAACAATGAGAACTCATAGTGCTGCGTCCGGCTCCGGATGGTCTCGACGACCTTGTGCGGCTCGGTGGTGGCGAGGACGAAGACGACGTGGTCTGGTGGCTCCTCGAGCGTCTTCAGCAGCGCGTTCTCGGCGCCGGCCGAGAGCATGTGGACCTCATCGAGGATGTAGACCTTGGTCCGACCGGGGGATCCCAGCGCCACCTTTGCGATGAGATCGCGGATGTCGTCGACTTTGTTGTTGCTGGCTGCGTCGAGCTCGTGGAGATCGAAGGACTTGCCTCGCTCGATGTCGACGCAACTCGTGCAGGTGCCGCACGGCTCGCCGCCGTCGAGATTCTCGCAGTTGAGCGCCTTGGCCAGGACTCGGGCCGTGCTGGTCTTGCCAGTGCCACGAGGTCCGCTGAAGAGGTAGGCGTGGCCATTGCGTCCCTCGGCGATGGCGTTTTTCAAGGCAGTGGTGACGTGCTCCTGCCCCAGGATTTCGGCGAAGTTCTGCGAGCGATAACGACGGTAGAGGGACTGTTGAGCCACGGAGCGATCCTACTGGTGGAGAAAACGGCGAGCGCCTGTCCTCGCAAGTGACGGCCAGACGACCTGCGGCGCACCGAAGGTTCCGCTGAGAGCTGCTGCCTTCCGGCCCTGACTCGGTTCACGGACTTCAGTCGCACAGGGTCCGACCGCCACCTGCCAGAACAGGCGCTGGGCGATACCCTATCGAATTCGCTGCCGAGGCAACTCGCGGCGACACAATTGGAGGAGTGCGAGAGCGGCCGAATCGGCACGCTTGGAAAGCGTGTGAAGGGAGACCTTCCGTGGGTTCGAATCCCACCTCCTCCGCCACGATCCCGTTCTGCGGCGCCTCACCCCCATTTTTGAGGACTGAGTGCCCCAGAACGGGAGTCAATCGGCGTCGAGGGCGTCGAGCCATTCGTTCCAGAAGAACTTCCACTCGGCGACGTCGTCGAGCCGCGGCAGCCTCTCGTGGGCGATCGTGACCTTCGTCCGCCCGTCGGGCTTGGGCTCCGTCGCGATGAGCGCCACGCCTGGTCCGATTCGGATCCGCAGGACCTTCGAGGCCGGCTTCGACCGAAGTTCGGTCTCCTCGCCGCCGAACAGGTCGTCCCGATCGTCATCGTCGAGCAGCATCGCTCGCAAGCGATCGGCATCGATGGCGATGGTCTTGGACTTGTCGGCCGTGAAGGTTCCGCCAGGTCGCTGGTGCGGCAATCGAAGCCCGGTGATCCGTTCGTAGCCGACCGTGACGCCTTGACTCCACCATCCGTCGAGTCCGAGTTCCTCACGGACGTGGGTGGCGATTGCCGTGTGGCCATCGACATGGTTCGGCCAGGCGTCGATCAGGTCGCACCAGTCGTCCCAGCCGCGCCCGGTGTTCTCGCGGATTGCATCGTCGCTCATCTCTGGCTCTGACACCCAGGTTCGGCGCCGGTTGGTGGACGCCTGCTCGATCAAGGAGCGGCGGGCAGCCGTGTATCGTTCGCCGGTTGCCGCCATCCGGCCGCGGATGCGTTGCTTGAAGCTCTCGTTCTTCGTCATCTCCACTGCTTTCCGTGCCGCTGTGACCCACGGTGTGACAACCCACGCTCGTCAACCGCACGTGCCGGGCACGACAGTCGAAATGGATCTGCTTCCTGCCGGGCACTCAGGGTCCCCTTTGCCTTCTCGGGCCGACGGCGTGGGTGTCGGACGAAGGTTTGGCGTGGCAAGCCGCCGGACGTCACGGTAGTTCAAGTTTTAGCGGCGCGAAGGTGGGTGGCGAGGTGGTCGGCGACGAGTCGACTCGCTGTGTCGGCGGTGGCGCTGGCGCCCGTGGCGACACTCCACTGGAGCGGAAGGCCTTCCAGCCCGCACCGAATGGCAACCACGCGCCTCGTGCGGATCGCGGGTTCCAACGCCCAGCGGCTGAGGATGCTCACTCCGGCCCCGGCCGCAACCAATTCGGTGATGGCGCTCGTCTGAGGCACGACCGTCACCGTGCGGGGATAGTCGTCGCCGGTCCGGATGAAGCGGTCGTACTCGAACCCTGGGGTCGGGGAGGAGTTGTAGGTGAGATACGGCTGGTCGACGAGGTCGTATGGGGCGACGGAGTCGAGTTTGGCCAAGTCGTGATCGGGGTTCACGATGAGCACCAGTTGGTCGTCGTGTGCCGGCTGTAGGTCGAGCACCCCGCTGGGTGTTCCCGGTGCGATCACGATGTCGACGAGTCCGGCGGCGATTGCGTCGCTCGGCATGTCACCGACAACGACCAGCTCGACCTCGATGTGAGGATGTCGGCGGCGAGACTCGGCGAGAAAGCGTGGGTACCAGTGGAAGCAGTCGTAGCTCCCGACGCCGACTCGCACGATTGACGTGGTCTGGGGGCGGTCCGACAGCAGAACTCGTTCGTTGCGTTCCAGGTCCTCGAGGGCACGCGAGGCGACCTGGTGGGTCGCCAGACCGGCGCGCGTCGGCGTGAGGCGTCGACTGCGGCTCCGGTCGAAGAGCCGCACGCCCAGCCGGCGCTCTGCCTCGGCGAGTCGATGGCTCAACGTGGACTGGGTCGAATGCAGGTCGCGGGCGGCGGCGGTCATCGTGCTGTGCTCGACAATGGCGACGATTGTTTCGTAGTGGCGGAGGTCGAGCTGGAGGGCCATTCGGTGATTCTAACGACCTAGTATGCACCAAATGCATGACTATGGCCGAGAAACATTTGTTGGACCGGTAGTGATATTTGCACTCTAAGTAGGACATGACGATCGTTGATGCTGTGCGCTTTGCCGACCCGGAATACGGGCCGCTCGATGGGATGGTTGATCTCGCCCGTTATCCGATCGACGATCTTGCCGGTGCTGGCGCCGAGGTCGTGGCCGAAGCGAGAGCGCAACTGAAGGCCAACGGGTGCGTGACGCTCGCCGGGTTCCTCACGGCCCAAGGCCTCGAAGCGGCCGCTGGCGAGATCGCCGCGTGCGCAGAACACGTGATGATCCGCCAGCATCAGGGCAGCGTTTATGCCCGCACCGATCTCGAAGCCGGTCTCGACCCGGACGATCCCAGGCTCGTGAGAATGGCATGGCACGCCGGCCACGTCACGCGGGACATGATTCCGCCGTTCTCGACGGCGCATCGGCTGTATGTGTCGCCGGTCCTCAAGGCGTTCATCGCGGCGGCCGTCGGCCAGGAACGAGTCTTCGAGTACGCCGACCCGCTGGCCGGACTCGTGGCGACGGTGCTTCCGCCGGGGGGCTGCTACCCGTGGCACTACGACACCAACGAATACGTCGTGACGATCATGACCCAGCAGCCAGAAGCCGGGGGTGGGTTCGAGTATCACCAGGACCTTCGATGCCCGTACGACGAGAACCTCGCTGGTCTGTCGGCGGTACTCACCGATCGGCCGGACCGGCCGGCGAGGGTCGTTCAGGCGTCACCAGGAGACCTGCAGCTCTTCCTCGGCCGTTACTCGCTCCACCGGGTGACCGAGGTGCTCGGCCCAACGGCTCGACACGTCCTCGTGCTCTCCTACGGCGACCGGCCCGGTGTGATCGGCCCAGTCGATCGGACCCGATCGGTCTACGGGCGGGTGACCGAAGCTCATCTCATGGCGGAGCAAGCCCGTCTCGCCGTGAACGACGGCCTCATCCTGTGATCGTCGAGTCACTGCCGAACAGTCCAACCTTGTGCGCTGCCGACCGCGCGGCCGATCAGGTCCTCGAGGCCGGTCGGCTCGAACGGCTCCGGGCCTCGATCGCCGAGGCCGGGTGCGATGCCGGATTGTTCTACGACCCGACCAACATCCGCTACGCAACCGGCACGTCCAACATGCAGGTGTATTCACTGCACAACCCGTGCCGGTACGCGTATGTGCCGGTCGATGGTCCCGTTGTCCTCTTCGAGTTCAAGGGCTGTGCCCATCTCTCCGAGCAGCATCCCAACGTCGCCGAGGTTCGTACCGCCGTCAGTTGGTACCACTTCGTCAGCGGGGGGCGGGTAGGCGAGTTCGCCGGCCAGTGGGCAGACGAGATCGTGGCGTTGCTCGGCATCGGCCACCGAGACATTGCTGTCGACCGGCTGGATCCGGTCGGTTTCGAGGCGCTCTCGCGGCTCGGCGTGCGGGTTCACGACGGGCAGCTCGTCGCCAATCAGGCCCGGATGGTGAAAACCCCGAGCGAGGTGGCCCTCGTGCGGCGGGCGATTGCGGCATGTGAAGACGGTCTCGCCGAGATGCAGGCGATGATCCAGCCTGGCGTCACCGAGAACGAGGCCTGGTCGGTGCTGCATCGCTCGAACATCGCATCCGGTGGTGAATGGCTCGAGACACGGCTCCTGACGTCGGGACCGCGTACCAACCCGTGGTACCAGGAATGCAGCGATCGAGTCATGGAGTCTGGTGATCTCGTCGCTCTCGATACCGACCTGATCGGTATCGGCGGCTACTCGGTCGACGTGTCACGAACGTGGTGCGTTGATGGCAGCGCGCCGACCCCGGATCAGAAGCGGCTCTGGGATTGCGCGTTCGAGCAGTTGCAGGCCAACACGAGGCTGCTCCAGCCCGGCGCATCGTTCGCCGAGATCTCCCGTCGATCACACATCCCGCCGGACGACGTGCACTCGGTGACGAATGCTGCGGTTGCTCACGGCATCGGCTTGTGCAACGAGTATCCCCTGATCCTCAATCGGGACCATTTCGCCGACGGTGGCTATGACGGCGAAGTCGAGGTCGGGATGGTGCTGTGCGTTGAGGCGCTGGCCGCTCCGCCCGGCGGGACCGAGTCGGTCAAGCTCGAGGAGCAGGTGCTCATCACCCCGAATGGGCCCGAGGTCCTCTCCAGCTACCCGCTCGACCTCTGACCGATCCCGTCTGGTTGCATGGGTCGATGGACGTTGGTCACGCCAGCACCATCAGGACGATGCCGGCGATCGTTGCCAGCCCGGCCAGGTACTCCCTTCGATGGTGGGATTCGCCATGCACCCCGATGCCGAGCGCGAAGGCCAGCACGATCTCGACTTGGCCGAGCGTGCGGACCTTGGCCGCGTTCTCCAGGGTCATTGCCAAAGCCCATCCAGCAGAGCCGAGCAGTGAGAGCAGTGCGACGTTCACTGCCCTCCGCCGGGCTCGGAAGACTCTGCGCAACGAGGACGTCGGGGAAACGCCGAGCGCAACGCCCTGCACCAACGTCTGTACCCCCAGGATTGCGGTCAGAGTGAGTGCGGCGCGGTCGACCGTTGGGCCCTCGAGGCTCGACGACGCGGCGCGGATGCCGACCGCAGTCACTCCGAAACCGAGCGCGGCCGCCATGCCGAACCAGGCGGCCGGATCGAGTCCGGCCGACACGATCTTGTCGATCTGACCGCGGGAGGCCAGTGAAGCCACGCCGCCGAGGCAGATGAGGGCCCCGAGCCAACCGAGCCAACCAATCGACTCGCCAAGGAAGATGAACGAGGCGGCGCTGACGAAGAGGACCTCGGTCTTGGAATAGATGGTGCCGACGGCGAAGTCGCGCAGCCGGAACGAATGAAGCAACGCCATCGTCGCGACGATCTGGAGGACGCCGGCGACGACGACCCACAGCCAGAAGCCGGGGCCGGGACTGGGCGCGCTGCCCCGGAATCCGAACCAGAAAGCCGAGAAGGTCGCGGCCAGGGGAAAGGCGTAGACGAAGCGGACGTATCCCGCCTCGGCGACGCCGAGCACCTCGCGCAGCCGGTGCTGTTCAGACGTGCGGGCGATCTGGAAGCACGCCGCAATGAGCGTGACGATGATCCACACGAATCAGAGATCCAACAATTGGTCGAGGCGCTGCACCTCGTGGTCGACGGGAACGTCCTCGTGGCCGGCCTTGCCCTTCGGGTTGTACCAACACGTCGCCAGCCCGGCTGCCAGTCCGCCGGCCATGTCCGAGGTCAGACTGTCGCCGACCATCAGCGTCGATTTCGGGTCGAGTCCGTCGAGCATCGAGAACGTGTGCTGGAAGATCCCGGGCGACGGCTTCGCCATGCCGATCTCCGACGAGATCACGACGGCATCGAATGCCTCCGCCAGGCCGACCCGTTCGATCCGTCTGCGCTGGATCTCGCTGATGGCGTTGGTGACGAGCGCGACAGGCCCTCGCTCCCGCAGCGCGCCGATGACGTCGAGCGCCCCCGGATAGAGCTCGCCGAACTCCTGCATTCCAGCGGTGAACGAGGCGGCCAGTTCGCTTGGGTCGACATCGAGACCAGCGTCGGTCGCCAGCCGGACGAATCGAAGCTCGCGCACCTCGTTCGGACTCCGCCGTCCGGCCTCGACGTCGTCCCAGAGATGGCGGTTGATGACGGCGTAGGTGCTGAAGATCTGGTCGATGGCGAGCAGGTCGCCGCTCGCGACGACATCGTTGGATTCCAAGGCCGCAGCGAAAGCCAGCGACTCGGACGCATCCGAGTCGAAGAGCGTGTGGTCGAAGTCGAAGAACCAGCCTTGATACGCCACGATTCGATGGGTCAGCGGGCGAGACGGAGGCCGGAGGCCTGCCAGCCCGTATGTGGTGGGAAGAAGTTGCGATATGTGAGGCGGGTGTGGCTTGGCGAGGTCATGTGGCTGCCGCCGCGGAGCACGTATTGGTTGTTCATGAACTTGCCGTTGTACTCGCCCACGGCCCCGGGGGCGGCGTGGAAACCCGGATACGCCACGTAGGGCGATGCCGTCCACTCCCACAGGGTTCCCAAGAAACCGGTGGTTCCGAGGGCCGGAGCAACAGGGTGATGGGTCGGCCCCGAGCGATGACGGACCTCACCGTTCTCTGCGACCAAATGACCGGCTGCGATCTCCCACTCGGCCTCGGTGGGGAGTCGCGCGTCCGCCCAACGGGCGTAGGCATCTGCCTCGAAGAAAGAGAGGTGGCTGACGGGTTGGAGGGGATCGATCTCGTGTTGTCCGTGGAGGTCGAACAGCGTTTCGTTGCCTTCACCCCAGTACAGGGGGCGTTCACGGCCATGGCTGATCTGGGCCGCCCAACCATCGCTGAGCCACCAGTCCGGCGTGCGATAGCCACCGTCTGCGATGAAATCGGCGAATTCACCGCACGTCACCAGGGCGGTACTGATCTCGAATGGTTCGAGGAGGAGGCGATGTCGCGGCGATTCGTTGTCGAACGAGAACAACGTGCCCTCATGCCCGACCTCGACGATGCCACCATCGAACGCGACCCATCGCTGGTCCTGATGTGAGGAGGCTTCGGTCTTTTCGGTGGTGTACGCAGAGGGGAACGGATGTCGCGAGAGAAGGTGCTGCGCATCCATCAGCAGCAGCTCCTGGTGCTGCTGCTCGTGGTGCACGCCGAGTTCGACGAGGGAGTGCTGCTCGGGTGACGGGTCCTCGAGGAGCGCAACCATGCGCGCATCGACATGGGACCGGTAGTCGTGGATCGTCGAGAGGCTCGGCCTGGTCAGCAGGCCCCGTTCCGCTCGTGGCTGCCGCTCGCCGATGGCGTTGTAGTACGAGTTGAACAGGTAGGTGAAGGTCTCGTCGAATGGTCGATGGTCGGGGAGTTCAGCGAGGAGGAACGTCTCGAAGAACCACGTGGTGTGAGCCAGATGCCACTTGGTCGGGCTGGCATCCGGCATCGACTGGGCGACCTGGTCTTCCGGTGACAGGGGAGCGGCCAACGCGATCGTGATCGCCCGCGTCCGCTCGTAGTCGACCGTGTCGTGTGTCTGAACAGCGTCGTGTGTGAGGACGTTGTCGTGTATGGGAGTCGTCGCAGACATCGTGGTCCAGTCAACCGACAGAAACGGCTGCAGCATTCCCGTGATCTGGGGCTTCTTCTTCCGCTGGAGTGGTCCATCGGACATAGGCTTCCGCGGTGACCGACGATGAGCTGATGAGGATGGCACTCGATGAGGCGAGAGATGCCCGTGCTCACGGCGACGTTCCTGTGGGTGCAATCGTCGTTCGTGATGGGGCCGTGATCGGCAGCCGCCACAACGAACGAGAACTCACAGGTGATCCCACCGCCCATGCCGAAATCCTTGTGTTGAGAGATGCCGCCGAGACCGTCGGTTCATGGCGACTCGATGGTTGCACGCTTGTGGTGACGCTCGAGCCGTGCCTGATGTGCGCCGGTGCGCTGCTCAACAGCCGAATCGACCGCCTGGTCTACGGCGCTGCGGACATGAAGGCGGGAGCCTGCCTCAGTCTCTACAACGTCTGCGACGATCCGCGTCTGAATCATCGGCTCGAGGTCGCTCCGGGGGTCATGGCCGAGGAGTCGGCAGCGCTACTCACGGCGTTTTTCGCCGATCAACGCTGAGCTCGAGGGTCCGCATTGGGGAAGGCGGCTCACCCAAAGGGTGATTCTGCCTAGACAGATTTCGCGGCGGCATGGCGAAAACCCATGTATGGAACACGACAACAACGCTCAGGGAGACTCCTGGGGCCCCTCCACCGTCAGCGGTGGCCAATGGAATCGGCGCAAGGGTGGCTCTTGGGCTCCGAAGCGTGCCGCCGCTCTTGGTGCGAGCTGGGCAGCCATTGCGGCGCTCACTGCCGGCGCCCTTGTCCCGACGACCCACACCGAGCCTGAAGTGCAGATGCTCGCAGCTGCATGGGACGTGGTCGCCCCCTTGACCCTCGACAACGGACTCGGGATCATCGAATACTCGGTCTCCACCACTGACACCGGCGCAGCCGAGGCAGCGGCTGTCGTGGAGTACGCCGACCTCGAACTCAACCAGGCGAGCGACGCGTTCGCCGAGGTCATCTACGAGCCCAACCCCTATGAGGGAACTGCCCTCGAGGACTTCCACACGCCGGTCGTCGTCGAGGCGCCGTCCATCGAGGACGAGGCGCTCGTGTCGGCTCTCGCTGACGCCGAGGCGAAGCTCGCCGTCGTCGAGGCATTGGTCCAGACCACGGGTGTGGTCGACCAGGCCGCCATCGAGCAGGCGAACACCGAACTCAACACGTCCCTCGACGTGGCCGAGACAATGATGGACGACGCTGTTGTCGGCGCCTCCCCAGAACAGCTTGCGGCCCTCGAGGGTGCAGACGACGCACTCAACGGTGCGGTTGCGGCGATCACCGACGTGGTCGACGTCGATCAGACCTGGATCTCTGATCTGGCCGGCTGGACGCCGAACATTCGCTACGCAATCGACCGTCGTGGTCCAGAGCGGCGCCTCAGCGGAGACGGCATCGACATCGCCATCATCGACTCCGGCGTGACTCCGGTCCAAGGCCTCGATGGCGACAAGGTCATCAACGGCCCCGACCTCTCCTCCGACGGGCAGGACCCGGCCACGTCGAACATCGACCTCTACGGTCACGGCACCCACCTCGCCGGCATCATCGCCGGCAACGACGGCGGAGTCCCGATCGACGGTGTGCCCTTCTTCACCGGCATCGCCCCCGACGCCCGCCTCGTGAACGTGAAGGTCGCCAACGGCGACGGTGAAACCTCGATCGCTCAGATCGTCGCCGGGATCGAGTGGGTCATCGCCAACAAGCAGGCGAACGGAATGAACATCCGGATCATCACCCTGGCGTTCGGTTACGAGTGGGACGACGCCATGCCCGATCCGCTCTCGGCAGCTGTCGAGGAGGCCTGGAATCAGGGCATCGTCGTGGTCATCTCCGCCGGCAACCGTGGCAACGACTCGGCTGGTCTCGACAACCCGGCCGTCAATCCATACGTCATTGCTGTCGCCGGCTCGGATCACGGCAACCCATTGGTCCCGAGTGATGACTTCATCGCTTCGTGGTCGAGCTCCGGCGACGGTGTCCGCAATCCGGACTTCGCAGCCCCCGGCCGTTCGATCGTGAGCCTCCGTGCTCCTGGCTCGAACGCCGACATCAACTACCCCGACTCCCACATCGGCGATCGCTTCGCCGTCGCATCGGGTACTTCACAGGCGGCAGCGGTCGCCAGCGGCACCATCGCATTGCTCCTCGATCGGGACGAGTCACTCACTCCTGACCAGATCAAGGCGCTGTTGATGGACTCGGCCCGGAGCGTCGAGCCGGGCGAGCTCCTCGACGGCGATGGCCGAGTGCGCCTCAACCGGACGCTGTTCCGCCTCCGCACTCGGGGCGTCGGCGCTTCGGTCCAGCAGAACTACCCTCGCCTGTTCCTCCCGCCGACCGGCTTCGGCACCTTGAACCCTGACCTGGCCGGTGCTGGCTGGGCCGGTGGCTCGTGGTCGGGTGCTGGCTGGGCCGGTGGCTCGTGGTCGGGTGCTGGCTGGGCCGGTGGCTCGTGGTC